>Ga0099824_1004326_pt1 | contig 20478 bp, 11 predicted proteins | sample SiratrowhiteBW_FD_76837 | JGI IMG/M metagenome (GOLD analysis project Ga0099824, IMG submission 76837) | Root nodule microbial communities of legume samples collected from California, USA - Siratro white BW | ecosystem: Host-associated > Plants > Roots > Nodule | place: USA: California... | reverse complement strand
CAACTCCCATCATTACACATTTTAATTAAACACAACTACCATGGTTACATCTTTTAACTAAAATATAACTATCATCATTACACCTACTAATAAAGGAAATATTTATGCAATTTGATATTTTCATTATTTATTATATAATTTCATATATTTTTATTATGATTTTTATTTTTTTAACACATTTAATTTGTAAGATTTCACAGTGTTGAGAATATAATATATTTTGATACATGTAAGGACGAAACCTTTAAAGAACAAAAGAAAGTGAAAACATAAATAATAAATAAAGGAAATATAATAAATAAAGAAGAAGTATGAAGAAATGAAAAAAGAGAAGAAGTAGAATTCTTGAAAATTGAAGGAATATAAGAAGAAGAAGAAAAACAACTTAAGAGGGAGAAACATGTTAACTTTTAAAACTCTCCACCAATCAAATTGAAGTACAAGGATCACCACATCATCAACTCTCATCATTACACATTTTAATTAAATACAACTACCATCATTACATCTTTTAGCTAAAATACAACTATCATGATTACACCTACTAATAAAGAAAATATTTATGCAAATTGATTTTTCATTATTTATTATATAATTTCATATGTTTTTATTATGATTTTTATTTTTTTTAACACATTTAATTTGTAAGATTTCATAAGTTGAGAATATAATATATTTTGATACATGTAAGGACGAGACCTTTAAAGAACAAAAGAAAGTGAAAACATGAATAATAAATAAAGGAAATATAATAAACAAAGAAGAAGTATGGAGAAATAAAAAGAGAAGAAGAAGTAGAATTCTTGAAAATTGGAAAGTTTGGAGAATATAAGAAGAAGAAGAAAAACAACTTGAGAGGGAGAAAAATCTTAACTTTAGAACTCTCCACCAATCAAATTGATGTACAAGGATTGCCACATCATCAAATCTCATCATTACACCTTTTAATTAAATACAACTACCATCATTACATCTTTTAACTAAAATACAACTATCATCATTACACTTACTAACTAAATACAACTACCATCATTACACCTTCCAATTAAATGCAATTACCATCATTACACCTTCTAACTAAATACAACTATCATCATTACACCTTCTAACTAAATACAACTATCATCATTACAAATGGGGTCTTAGGCCCACAAAGGAGAGATCCAAGTGAAACTCTATAAATATCCCTACCTGCAAAGGTAAAAGGTAAGATTCTCCTGATCCAAAATTAAATTAACTAACTTGACTGTCGGGTGATACAACAATTAATAAATAAATTTAAAAATAAAATTAACAAGAATATTATTGAAAAATTAATAATTTATTAAGTGTAGCAAGCAAGTACGGGAAGTAACTACTCGTCTTCCTAAAAAGGCTATTTTAGACATTTCAAAATGTATGAAAGTGCAGAAAGATACTGAGGAGGTGCAGAAGAATCCGGTTTAAGGAAATCCATAATTAATATTAAAGAGTGGACAATTAATTTTTGCACCCAAATGATTTGTTCTTACATCTCCATGAGAGTGTTAAAAATGTCTAAATTTAAAAATTTATTTCAGATTATATCATTTAAAAATATTTTTAAATTACATAATAATTCATAATATATTTCTAAATTTTTAAAAGTTGGAAATATATTATGAATTACATAATATATAGTACATTTTAGATTTTCAAATTACATAATTCAAAATATATTTGTACATTAGCTAAAATGTATATGAATAATCTAAAAATCTGTTTGAGATTATATGATCTATAATGCATTTTACAATTGAATATATTTTTAAATTTTGATTTACATGATCCGAATCTGTAATGTTTCTAATCTATATATAATTTGATCTTTTCCTATTTTGACGGAGGTGTAGAAAGTAAAGATGGGGGGTAGGAAAAGATGTAATACTAGTAGAAGCAGCCGAGGTGGGACATATTTTGATTGGTCGTTTTGCATAGGTGCCAATGCGTTTTGGCGTGTGATTGCGTTGTGATCAGATCAGAGAAGAGCAGAGGAAGGAACGAAGGTAACAATGGCGAGTAGGTACTGGGCAGTGTCTCTTCCCGTCCACAACTCCGCATCTCAACTCTGGAACCAAATTCAGGAACGAATCTCCAAACATTCCTTCGACACTCCTCTCTACAGAGTAATTTACATACTCTCTCTCTCCCTCTCTCTCTTTTTTCTCTCGCGATTTTTTATCATCTTGAATTCTCGCTCGCAGTTCAACATCCCTAACCTCCGCGTCGGAACCCTAGATTCTCTCCTTTCTCTCGGCGATGACCTCGCCAAGGTAACTCAGCAATCTGCCGAACCTTTATTTTTCCTCTGATCTCGCGTCTCGATGCGCTTAACTGCTTCCTCTGTTATTTTTAGTCGAACAATTTCGTGGAAGGAGTCACGCACAAGATCAGGCGCCAGATTGAGGAGCTCGAGAGAATTTCCGGCATGGACAGCGGCGGCCTCACCGTCGATGGTGTCCCCGTGGATTCCTACTTGACCAGGTTCGCTTCCCTTTTCGTGCATCGCTTGCAATCAATCTCTGATTTGTGATTGTTCTTGTTTGTTCCAGTCGCATTCGTTTATTTTTGTGTTATTTTATTGGTTCAGGTTTGTTTGGGATGAGGCCAAGTACCCCACCATGTCGCCTTTGAAGGAGATCGTGGATGGTATTCACAGTCAAGTGGCAAAGATTGAGGATGATCTCAAGGTTTGTTAGATTTATGCCCTTTCTGGAAGCAATTATGTAGACCTTCTTTTGACTTCTAGTATATGCACTTGTATAATATTTGGTAGAGGACATAAAGTCGCTTGTGATGTTACAGGATAGCTTATGAAAACATCTTATAGCCTATATAAAGCAGTTTAACCCCTTTTCTCCTTCATTTATAATACGACCTTCGGAGATGGGTTGTTGTCGCACAAGGTGGCTTTTTTTGGTTATTGGTGGCCTTTGTAGCACTGAATCATTTCCATGTTTATAGTGACAGCGACTAGTGAGTCATAATAACTGTTTTGCTTAAGTTATGGATAACTTAGGATTTTGGAGTTTGGTTGGTATTTTTTGTGGTTGCTGTCCATGTATATGGTAGTTAATAGCATGTCTTCAAAAAGCTTGTTATTAGGTGAGGTGGAGTTTGTCATTCACTTAGTGTAGACTTGTTTTCCCCACTTAAATTTGGGCTTAGGGAGAGGGGAGGAGGGATTCTATGTGCTTAAATTAAGAATTGGTGTTGAGGCAGAACAAACTTAACTACTCTAAATTGAAAGGTGTTTGTTATAATTATATAAAGAAGGTGCAAATTCTTTATAATTAGGACTATCTAGATTATGTATGTATCATTAAGAACATATTTATTTATTTCCGTATCATATTTATTAGAGGATATCAAATCTTCTCTATGTATTGTATTGATTCTATTTTATCGATATAAATAAACCATTTGTGTTGTCTTTGAAACACACCGTTTTAGCTCAATGTCTTTCTCTTTCCTGTAGTTTAAATATCTAGTGCTTTTTCAAAATCGTATTGGCTCGATAGACCCATTATCTCTTGAGGATTCTTTTTGGTAAACCTTTCTCATGTTTGTGTGCACTATTCCGACACCATTGCCAACAATTTTGTCAGCGACCTCTACCTATCTACTCGCTATCATGCATGTAATTTGTCTCTCAAAGATCCGCAAATCACACCAAAGCTTGCGATGATGTCTGATGGTCGATCAATCTACACCTAAGTCACCTCCCGTGTGACCCTATCCCTATGGTGGCAGTTCGATCAAATTCTCTCTCCTTGGATACCCAATCAGCATTAAAAACAAATTCTTCTATATTATCTAACCATATTGTTAGTATTGAGAAGATGGATGGGTTTAACTATTCAACTTGGGTTTGCAAAATTAGGTTATTGTTAAGTGGGTTGGAGTACAAATCACTTCTCATTACAACTGTTGAATCTCTTCCTATAGAAGAACGTGAACAATGGATAAAGATTGATGTTCCATTATGTAGTGTTATTAAATCCATTATTCACACCTTGTTCAAACCCTTTCTATGTTCTTATGAGATGTGTGCATCAGTTTAGAGTGAGACATGTGTCCCTTATACCAATGACATGCAACATCGGTACAATGTGTGCCAAGATCTCTTGACACTTCTTACTCGATGAGGATTTGAGGGTCCTATATTTGCTTATATTGGGCGAATTCATGTTGTCTTACATGATTTTAATGAACTCTTTCCATCATTTTCCAATGTAAATAAGGACCATGAGAAAAATCGTACGTTTTTATGACCACCCTAGGCTTGTATAGCTTGCCACAAGAGTATGCTACTACTCGTAATCAAATTTTGGAATCACCAGTGAACCCTATTATGACTTCCACATCATCTGTGCTTCTCCATATCCCTTTGAAGATAAACACGGAGACATACTTCTTTTATAGTGTAAAACACTGCGTTTTCCTTATAGAGTAATAGTTTTGGATGGTTTCACACAAATATGCTAGAAGTCATCCAAAATGAAAACATTGTCACCATGTTGGACATAACTATGATAAGTGTTGGAAGCATGGGAAACCCCTTCGTTCACCCAGGATTTTTGATACATCTACTTTGAGTCTCTTGTTGCTAAACCGCCAATTGTTCTTCCTCATATGACTCCATCAACATGTGTCAAGACTTTACCAAATAGTTTGAGACTCACCAATCTACTAGTAGCACTGCCTTGGTGGCATACACTAGTAATTCATCTCTTTGTCTTTCTCAATCTCCTTCTCTTGGTCTTTGGGTCTTTGACTCTCATATAACCAATCATATATCTAGTAATCATTATCTTTTCTCTTCCTTTACTACTACTGACAATTTGCCTTTTATCATTGTTGCCAATGGTTCACAAGCACAAGCTCACGACATTATTCAACCCGTCTCATCTCTTAACACTGAATTTTTTTCTTTAGGTCCTAAATGGCCTTTTTAATTTACTACTTGTCATCTGATTCATTCAATCCCATAACATTATCTTTACCTCCACTGAAAATAATGTTACTTTGTAGGATCAGATATTGGGTGTGATTATTGTTGAATTTGAGTTACTAGGCCCTTAGTGTCTCCCTCCATCATTGTTGTTTCCACGCTCACCACACCACAAGTCAATAAAGATATCGATCGAGTTACAAAAAAGAGAGAACCTTTATTGCTTATGTTCTCAATACAATCAAACAAAGGAATGGCAATTTCTTTCACACATAATATTAATCTGTTAAAACTACGAAGAGAATTTCAAAAGTCCCCCTCCTAACAGCTTAAGGTTGGATATATATGACATCCAACCCTTCAAAACAACCCTAACTGTTAGTAACAACCTTGACGGTTCCTTGCCTCTTGATAACTACATCTCCTTCTCTCATAAACTCTCCAAATCCTCTATGGACTCTGTTGAACCAATTCATTTTGATCCCTAGGTCTAACAATACTCCCCTCTGAATCAATCACCCTGTCCTCAAGGTGAAACTCAGGAAATTGTTCTTTTATCATTTTAGTATCCTCCCAAGTAGCAGCTTCTACACCTCATTCTTTCCATTGAATCAATACTTGTTCTGCTGGGAATCCATGAGCTGTCACTGTTCTTCTTCCTAGAATCTTTCAGGAATCATTTCTTGCCCTTGTCCTTGTAGATCCAGTGGCATCTATGATTCCACATGATGATCACCAATTGCATTCTTTAACTGTGATACATGAAACAGTGGGTGTATCCGAACCTGGTCTGGAAACTGTAGTCTGTAAGCTAAGCTACTGCTCTCACTCTAGCAATCACAAAGAAAGGACCGTAATATCGAGCCGATAACTTTAGATGAAGCTTTGTATGCATAGATTGTTGTGGATGTGGGCGAATCTTCAAATAAACCATGTCACCCACCTCAATGTCTACCTTCTGCCTATGTCAATTTGCAAACTTTGACATCCAGTCCTGTCCCCTCCTGAGATGGAATTTCAACTGTTTTAATGCTTCATCTCTGCTCATAAGATCCTGGGCCATCGCTTAAACCTTTGTCTCCCCTTATATAAACCGAGTTAAGGATGAAGGAGCTCTACCATACACTACTTTAGAAGGAGTACATTTGGCTGCTCCTTGATAGGTAGTGTTATACCAATATTCTGCCCATCCAGTGAAATTAATCCATCCTTTTGTGTTCTGAAAAGAAACTGCGAATATAGGTTTCCAGAATCCTATTGAGTACCTCGGTTTGACCATCTGATTCGAGATGGTACGAAGTACTCATCTTTAACACATGTTCCTTCCTTGCAACTTAAACATCTCCCTCCAAAATATACTCATGAACATGGGATCCCTATTAGTGATGATGGTCGTCGGAATTCTATGCAGTCTTACCACTTCCCTTCATAAAAATCTCTGCTACTAACCGTGTAGAGGAAGGGTGTTTAAGTGGAATGAAGTACCCATATTTGCTTAACCTATCCACCACAACCATGATAGCATCAAAATCATTAAATTTTACTATAAAGTCCATACTCACTTCCTCCCATACAACCTTTGGTATTGGAAGAGGCTGCAACAATCCTTGTGGTGAGCTAGCAACGTATTTACTCTGCTGGCATACTGGGCAAGTTGCTACATATTCAGTTACACATCTCTTCATTCCCTTCCAATGCAATGATTGAGAAATTCTTCTATAAGTTCTGAAGACTCCATAATGACCCCCCACTGGAGTAGTATGAAACTCCTTCAATAATTTGGGAATCCAAACTGAAGTAGCAGATAACACCAACCTCTCTTTATAGTGTAGCTTATCATTCTCCAAGTATACTTGCCATTTGATCCCGAATCCTTATGCAGCTCTTCTATGATCTTTTGCAGATCCCCATCCTTCTGCACTTCTTCTTGAATTTGTTCTGCACCTAACCAGTATGGTATAGATATGACAACAAATCTGCTTTTCCTTTTGCACTTTCCTCTACCACCCGAGACAGAGCATCTGCTACTATATTGTTCTTTCTTGCTTTATACACAATATCAAAATCATAACCCATCAATTTCGCTAACCAATTTTGTTGATTTTGGGTGGTTATCCTTTGTTTCAGTATACATCTCAAACTCCTTTGATCAGTGTACATTGTGAATTTTCTACCCAACAGATAGGGCCTTGAATGTTGAATGGCTAACACCAAAGCCATCAACTCTTTCTCATATATTGACTTTGCCAATGAAGCTTCTGCCAAAGCTTTACTTAAAAAGGCAGTGGATCTCTTATTTTGTGATAACACAACCCCTATTCCCTTGCCCGAGGCATCACACTCAATGCAAAAGGGCCTATTAAAATCGGGCAGTATTAAAACTGGTGCACAGGTAATAGCCTTCTTTAATTTCTCCATAGCCACCGTACTCTTATCATTTCATACAAACCCTCCTTTCTTCAACAACTGAGTCAAAGGTCGAGCTATTTTTCCATAATCTTGAATAAACCTCCTATAATACCTTGTCAAACCCTAGAAACCTCTCAAAGCTTTGATATTCTTTGGTGTCCGTCACTATTCAATCGTAGCCACCTTTTGATGATCCATCCTCACTCCTTCCCTGGATACCACGTGACCCAAATAGTGTACTTCTTGCTTGCCAAACTCACATTTCTTCATGTTGGCATAAAACTTGTTGTGCTGCAAAGTCTTTAGGATTATCTTAAGGTGCCCTAAATGATCCTCCTACTTTCTACTATAAATGAGAATATCATATAAAAAAACAAGCACAAATTTCCTCAAATAATTCTGCAAAACCTCATTCATTGTGCAAATTTCCTCAAATAATTCTGCAAAACCTCATTCATTGCGCTTTGGAAAGTGGCTGGTGCATTGGTCAGCCCAAAGGGCATAACCAATGATTCATAATGCTCTTGGTGAGTGCGGAATGCAGTCTCTTAATGTCTCATCTTCCTGCATTCATATTTGGTGATATTCCGCCTTCAAATCAATTTTTGAGAAATAGCCGTCTCCATATAACTCATCAAGCAACTTCTCAATAACTGTTATGGGAAAATTTTTCAAGTATAGTAGCCTTGTTCAATGTCCTATAATCCACACAAAACCTCCAAATCCCATCCTTCTTTTTGACTAAAATGACTGGACTTAAAAAGGCTATTGCTGGACCGAATGATACCTGCCTTTAACACTCATCTGTTTTTCAATTTCCGTTTTCATCAAATGAGGATACCTATATGGCCTCACATTAATCGCTTCCAGCCCCTCTTTCAATGGAATTTTATGATCCACGACTCTCCTCGGCAGTAATTCCTTGGCTTCCAAGAACACCTCCTAATTGTTTTTAATAATCTCTTCTATTTCCCTTTGCTGTTTGGGTGTTAACTCTTCACCCTTGGCCTCCATTCCTCATAAATCTTCCCTTTCAATTTTTCAGCACATCAACACCGCAACATTCTCTTCTTCTTCCTTAAAGATTAGGGGTTCACAATCTTTCTTATAGGGAAGGATCCCTTTTATGTATATCATTCGGCCTTGATCCATAAAGCTCATAGACAAAGTCTTCCAATTTAATCTCAAGATGATATGATATGTCATCTTTGTAGGTCCATAAGCAATCACCGTGTGCATGGTTTAGACACTTTCAGATTGGCACTCATCAGGTTGGAATAATACAAATTGATGTTGATCATTCTTAATTTTACTATCATCTTCCCCTAGGATGTATTTACCTTCTTAAAGCTTCTTCTTCCTTATTTTTCTTAACTGCTAGCCTTTGTGCCTTTGTGCTTTTGAATGCCATTCCAGGATAAAAGCCACATTTCCCTTTAGCATGTTATATTGTACATGAGATGCCTACTTTCAACAACAACTTCAGCGTCTATGTTTGAGGGTGATGTAATAAAAGAAGACTAGTTGAGCTCATAATGACCAACAACTCCTCTTGGAATCTTCATCACCTTCTATTAGAAGGAAAACTCTGGCTTTTGTAGGAAAGATGGTTATTGAGTCATCTGTTAAGAACATCTAGGCAGGCCTCAGGAAGGTTAGATAGTTTGAGAAGCATCGTCCACTCTGTCATAAGAAACGTCAATATTGTATGTGTAGGACGATGATGCAGACTGTGAGTCCCTATGCAGCCTTTCCCTCCAAGCAACGACTTCTTCTAATAGGGTTCTTGAAAATATATCAGAAATATTGATAAGGAGGGTATTGTCCAACTAAAACAATATCTTACTCAACAATTCCAGACAAAAGATCTTGCACACTCGAGGTATATCCTTGGTACAAAAGTTGCATAGTCCAAGTATGCCTTGGTCATATCTTTGAGAAAATATGCTCCAAACATTCTAGAGAAACAGGGATGTTAATGGCTAAACATTTGGACACATCTGATGGATCTAAGTGTTGAACTTGTACTTGATCAAGCAGAACCATATTTGGACCCTATGACTTATAGGTGATTAGTTGGTATACTTGACATTGCATTTGTAATGGGTGTATTAAGTCAATTTTTAAACTCATTATTTTCAAGATCACTGGGATGTAGTCGTACAAATCCTAAAGTACTTTAAGAATTCTCTTGGTAAATGCCTTATTTATGAAGAATAAGGAAATATTCAAACTATTGGGTATGACGTAGATTGGGTAGGGTAACAAAGCGATAGGTGTTTCGCTTCAGGATATTGTGTACTTATTGGAGGTAACTTAAAATCATGAAAAGTAAGAAACAAAATGTTACGACAAAATCAAGTGCAAAAATTATGTTAGTCATTTGTGAGCTGATATGGTTACAACAACTCAAAGCTCAAATTTGAAGAAAATTCGTAAATGTGCCTTTTATGTTACAACTAGGCAACATCATTACACATTGACTCTAATCATGTTGTAGTTTAACAGTGTTCACTTAAGAAAAAGTGGTGGATCTCAACCATTTACATATCAATATTTAGATTCCTCACTTTTCCTCCCAACGTGAACCCCTCATTTTAGATGGTTGAATCCATGAGGAACATGCAATTTAATCAACTGTATGTTTTTCTGTTTAACTCAAGATGCTGTGTGATTTAGGCTTCCCTGGACTTTAATTAAAAGTTAAAACTTGACATCTGATTGGGCAACCTTTTCTATGGTGCTGCTATCACACTGTCAACTGTGGTGAGTTTCTTAATCGTGTAACTCAGTAGGTTGGTTTTGTAGTCATGCAAGGAAAAGGAATAAGATTTAACCTGTGAATCACACACTGGTGATGATGGTTCTTCATAATATAAATGACTGAGGATTTACCTTTCTCTCTCTGTTTTTGCTTGCAGAGTCACTGATAGATAATCGTTGTTCTCATGTCTATCATGTTCCTTGTTGACCTCTATCAGAGTTATAGACCCTTTATACTTTATGTGACTTGTAGTTTGAGGACCTTAGTTTGTTCAATATCATATAGTAGACTCATTGCTAAATTATTGCATAAGATAAGGAGGAGACACTTTGCTGTGTGCAATTCACAAATACCACGTCAGCCACTTTATGTTGTTGATTTTACTGATACTGTCCTGTTCATCATTTGTGACATTAATTACAGCTTGGTATCTCACTTATAAATAACTTCATTTCAGATCCTTCCTTAAGTTACATGACAATTTATTGTGATCAACACCCACCTTGGCCATTAATTACAAGAGAACCCACTAAAGTTGTTTCTGTCGCCCCCAGTTGTTAATTTTGTTATCTAAATAATAGTATATTAAAGAACAAAATCCCTGCTTATTTTGCATGTTGCAGATTTTATTTTATTTGGCCCTTGAAACTTTTGTCTTTCATTCCAGGTTCGTGTTTCTGAGTATAACAATATTCGTAGTCAGCTTAATGCTATCAACCGAAAGCAAACTGGAAGGTGTGTGGATGTTGTTTCGACTGATATTGTTTTCAAATATTGTACTGTCTTTGGTGCTTAATATATGACACTTTAAACTAAATCACACAAATAAAAATAATTTATTTAGTTGACTTTGTCGATTTCTTAAAAAAAAATGTTTACAAATGCCCCAAATTTACCCTTGTTTTTAGTGACTTTTAAAATCCTCTTCTCACTGTTTATTCATAAAATCACACACTAATGATAATATGTCTTTTATTAAGGATTGGAGGCAGTGTGTTCTATTTCTTTGCTGACGTACTTTACTATTTCAGCTTAGCAGTCCGTGATCTTTCCAACTTGGTAAAACCTGAGGACATTATAACTTCAGAGAATTTAACTACCCTCCTTGCAATTGTTTCCAAGTATTCACAGAAGGATTGGCTTTCAAGCTACGAAACATTGACAAATTATGTGGTAAGCAGTACCATATTGTCTCACAAATTTGAATTTCTTTTGCTATTTCCCTTGAATTATTGTTAATGGATCCTAGTTGCAAAATCCCTTTAATTAATCTAAATACTCCAATTATGTTTTTGACACTGTTAATAATTTTGAGCTTGTTGTTTTTCCTTGCATTATTTCTTATTCTCATTGTGTTTAGGATAAATATTTTAGGTCCCCAGGTCTTCTAAGAAGTTGTACGAGGACAACGAATATGCTCTTTATACTGTAACACTCTTCAGTCGTGTTGCAGATAATTTTAGAACTAGTGCACGGGAAAAAGGGTTCCAAGTAAGTATTTATATTAATATACATATACTGGCTTAAATTTGTTAAAATTGGTAATATCTGTATTCTCTCTTGGATTTTAGTCCTGCCACTTTTTAATGGAAATTTGTGGTATGAAAGAATGCATGATACCTAATGCCAATGTTAGTACCAATTCATGAGTTCATGAAAGGTGCTTAATTTAACTTTTATGTCATTGTATTTAGATTCGTGACTTTGAATACAGTCAAGAAACGCACGAGAACCGAAAGCAAGAGTTAGATAAATTGGTACAAGATCAGGAAAGATTGAGGGCTTCTCTGTTGCAGTGGTGTTTTACCAGTTATGGAGAGGTATTAATCTTTTTTTACGTCATTTAATTTGTAGAAACACCTTAGAATATTGTATGTCAGGATTTACAGGAAGTGGTACGAAACAAAGGAGATTATAGAAACATGCCTAGTTAAAGTATTATTTTGAAGGTGGATTTCTTATACCTTGATATGCCTCTTTTTATACTAGCCTATCTGAAACTGGCATTTGTAGTATGCTCCCAAGTTTCTCTCCTAATTTAGTAGCATTTACTGAACTTAATTTTTTAGTTGTTTTACCTTTTTTCCACTCAACAATTATTCTGTCCTTGTTATTCTAAAATGTCATGGTTCTTTCTCACTACTTTTTACCATATATTTTCCCAAAGGTTTTCAGTTCCTGGATGCACTTTTGTGCTGTGCGTTTATTTGCTGAGAGCATTCTGAGATATGGTCTGCCGCCATCTTTCTTGGTAATACATACTCTATTGAAATAAAAGTTCCATCTAATCACCCCTGCTTCCCTATTTTCAAATATTGATCACTGAGCATTGGGTATTCCAGGCATGCGTTTTAGCTCCTTCTGTAAAATCTGAGAAGAAAGTACGCGCTATCCTTGAAGCGTTGAGTGATAGTACAAACAGGCAAGTGGCTTATCAATGACTATGGTGTATTACCCTTTTTAGAATTTATAGCCCTTGGCAAATTTACTCACTGCCAGGGCTAATTTACAGAGGCACACAACAGATGGATTTACGATCTGTGTTCTATTTTGGTTTTGCTATGGGGTCTCAATCCCTGGCTAATTTAAACTCATTTGAGTCGTTGACATGTTTTACAGCTAGATGAAAGAGGAGAGAATAAACAAAAAAAAAGTTGTTTGGGTTTTGCCTAAATATATGGTATACTTGTTCAAATAGACAAAAATGTGGTACTGGACTGTTTGCAGTTTCCAATGTACAACAGCAGTTTAAAACACAGGAAGTTGTTGATATAGATAGTTATTTTAAAAAATTGAAGCTCTTATAATTTGTCTTGAGATTCTCTAGATAAAAATAGAAGAAAAAATGTAGATTGAGATTGTAGAAAACCTTATGAATGTGAATTAGATATTTGATCTTTCCTTTTCATTGTGAGTGGTGATAAAGTCAATCGTACGTGAGAAATAAAAGGATTGGATTTCTATCGTTGTTAGTTCGAATGATTAAGATTAAAATATCAAGTTAAATTAGGCAGATGGTTTCATTAAAAGAGTATGTGGCATGTCTATAAGAAGGTATCCCAACTTGAAATCTTTTACACTATTCTTTCGGATCTTACCTTGAAGATTCATTCCTTGTATATGTGCATATTCTCATTATGTCTGCTCATAAACCCAATTTGGGTACTTCTGTTCCTGTACTTCAACGAACTTGCCTTCCTCTACATAATATTTATTTGTTAATTTAATGCACACTACTTTTTGCCTCTTAATTTGTTTGACTAATTTACATGCTCATACTGTATCTTTTAAATTGTGTGCAGTGCATACTGGAAGACTGAGGATGAAGTAGGTACTGGGATGGCTGGGCTTGCAGGTGATTCCGATGCCCACCCTTATGTTTCTTTCACTATCAATCTTGCTTGAACACTCAGCAAACCTTCCCTGGCTCTTAATTTAAAGTCCACTAAGGTCTCCTTTGGACAGCAATAATGCCAATGCAGAAAGGATTTGAAGATATTGTACATTACGATCATATTGCATTCTTTGTTATTTATCTATAATATATATATAATTGAAGCAATCAAAGTTTGAAGAGGTCTAATGAATTTTAATAGTAGCGTCTGGTGCCAGGATTTAGCAATTGGTATTGTTTCGTGTAAGTTTTATTGTATGCGATTATGAGAACTTGGATAGGTGACACTCTTGCTCATCCCTTTAGAGAATAATACAGCCCTTCGGAGTGTAATAATAAACTCTTATTCCTACTTAATAATGTTCTTTGTTGTTGTACCTCTCAATTAGTCAGTATTTAAAGATGTTTTACTACTAATCTATCTTCAGTTACATTATTTGATTTTTAAACAATTTATATTTTTTTGTAATATCATTTAATTAATATATATTATTAAATACGTATATCTTCAGTTACATTATTTGATTTTTAAACAATTTATATTTTTTTGTAATATCATTTAATTAATATATATTATTATATACGTATATCTTAAAATTCAAGAGGTCAACTTTTTGTTTAGTTTTGATATTTACAAAATATTTTTTACCTATTTATACCAACTAAATAGTGTTGGTTATAGCAGTTTTCTAGATTAAATATAAACTTATATTTTATAATCAATTGTTCTAGGGTCCTAGTGGATGTTTGGACACTAATAGGGATAGTATAAACTGCTTTTGCACTGATAATTCATTTTTTATTTTCTTGAAATTCGAGAACACACTTTGCCATTTGCAGAAGTTTCTAATTTTATCCAAACATAAATCTATTGGTTTAAGCATGATTTTATTCTTTATAAATTTAGTGTGTTTTGATGATAGTTTTTATAAGAAAAAGGTATTTCATCCCTCAAATTATTTATTTTAGTTTCTAAAGGATGATGAATAAATGATTTTTCTTTTAAAAATATATTTTTAGTGTTTTTTCCGAAATAGAAATTATTGCTTTTTTTTTTCCTATTAGCTCATCTTAAAGCAGATATAAAATATATAATTAGAGATATAGAATTTTTTTAAATAGCATTTGTTAACATTGTATTAAATACACTAGTGGATATCATTTTGGATGATTATTTTACTCTAAAATAAATAACTCGTTAATTAGTTCGATATAAAAGTAAGAATAAAAACAGAATTTTAATTTTTTTAAAGGATAAAAATTAAAACTTGGTAATTTTATTAGAACTGAAAACATTAAATTAATTCATAGGTTACAGTGAATTATGTACTTACTGATTAACGAGATCACATGCAGGAAAGAAACACGTTAAAGTGTGGAGCCTTCATCCACTTGAACACTTATAATTATTTGTTCAATGTACGAATGACAAAAATAAAAAGAATAATTATTTCTATTTTAGTATTATAAAATACTAATATTTTTTCTTATTTTGATAAAACATTTCCTTATTATTTTTTATTATGAAATTAACTTTTTATTTTATTTTTTGCATAAATATTTCTTTCATTTATATATTACACAAATAATTATATCATTTCCTTTTTCTAATAAAAGAAGTAAATATTGAATTAATGGGCGTTAAATAAATGTTATCTTTAAAGCTTTTTGCAAAGTGAAATTGATGATGTGAGCTTTTTAGGAAAAATATTTAATTTATCCATTTAAATATATTTTTTTTGTTAATGTTTTGAAGGATTATTAATATAACTAAAAATATTTTAAATGTTTTGTATTAAATTTTATGGATTGGAGAGCAACATACACACCATTCCTACAATGATAATACAATTAACACGTTGGTAGATGACAAACTATCTAAATATATCCCACCATCACATCAAATCATACATAGTAGAGCTATGGGATATTTTGAGTTAGTAATTGGCTTTAGAACATCCATTGGATGTGTTTTCCAACATGAATAATATCTTTTTCTATATAATATATCATCAAAATGGTTTAGAAAACCCACCAACTCACAAAGGCTAGGTTCTATTAGAAAATAAATGTATATTTGACAGGTGCATAAAGGTATCAATAAGTTCATTCAAACCTTAATTCAATTCATGATTTTCCTTATGAAGTATAAAAAAGGATTGAAATGTATGTTTCTATTCATTAAGACACTCAAAAGAAAAGATTTTCCATTAATTTTTTTTTACCTTATGCTTGTGGGAAGGAATACAACCTGCTCATCATCGCACACCTAAAGAATGGGTGTAACTTCAATAAATACTAATTCAATTACTAGCTTATGTTAGTGGAGTTACAGTGATGAGTCTATTTAGTTTGAAGGAACGAATTCTTTAATGCCTAATTATCAAAAGATGTGAAAAACATGTCTAAATATAAAACATAAGAAGGTGAAAAATATGTCTAAACATAAAACATAGGAAGAGGATATTGAATTGTAGTTTTAAACATTTTGAAATTTTTAAAAGATATAGTTTCATAGTATGTAGTTACACGATAATTTAATTTATAAAAAAACATTTACTAAGAGATTGAGTATGATGAAGAACATCAAATACACATAGGAAATGTTTAAAAAGACTTTTCAAAATTTTTTTTTCGCAAATCTCTCATTTTTTTAATATTAATTATAGTTAAATAACAAGTAATATAAAAAGATAAGGAATAAAAAGGATTAATAGTATGCTTTTATAGTAGTTCATCTGTCAATGAAGACAATGTCCAATTCTCAATCAACATATTGAGTTTCACTAGATAAACTACTCTTGCAAAATACAAGTAAGTATTATTTGGACCGTAAGTGTAACTGTAAAGTACACATACGCACACGCGCGCGCACACACACACGTACACACAACAGACACACGCTCAGCTACACACATGCACACGCAAACACACGCATAGGCACACACCCACCCACATACACGCACGCACACGCACATATACACGTACACATAGCACACGCACGCGTACCTGCACACACACACACACAAACACACGCACAGGCACACACCCAACCACCCATCTACACACACACACACACACGCAATGCACACGCGCACACACATCCACACCCTCCCAAACACACCCACAACACACGCCCACACACACACCCACACCCACAACACACACCCACACATCTATCATGGACAAAGATGTTTTCATCTAGATATTAAATTATTGGTATTCAAATAAAACATTTTAGGCTTGTCTATGAATAAGTTTTGTATTACTTCGTTATTTAATGAAAAATAGTATATGTATATTGTTTTGGTAGGCTAAGTATAATAGTTATACTTTGTCTACACAAAGACAAAGAAAGTTTCACCTAGATATTCAAATAAAACGTTTTGGATTTGTCTATCAATAAGTTTTGTATTACTTTGTTATTTAATGAAAAATAGTATATATATATGTATATATATATTGTTTTGGGAGGTTAAGTGTAGTAATTATATTTTGTGTGCCTTATATTAATACTTGATATTAGTCATAGCATGTTTCTTTTATTATATACTTAACATATTTTTGTTTATTATATCAACAAGTTTTTCTAAATGACCATTTCAGTAATCTAACATTCCTTTTTTTTTTAATTGAAAAACGAGAGTGGTATATTACCAATACTTATTGTTACGTGAAGATTTGAAAAGTATTTGAAACATTGTATAGGACTTGAATGATCTAGAAAGTTCATGTACTAATATTTAGCATGGTCATTTTCTTTCGTCAACTATTTAAATAATTGTTTATAAAGATTGTTTAACATTTTTCACTCAATAGAATTTAAGAAAATTCATGATATCTAAGATACCTTTGTAAATAACATCCTTATCCGTCCTAACAACACATAATATAGAATTTTTGTACTTCTCAATTAATCAGTATTTATAGATATTTTACTACGAATCTATCTTATGTTCCATTATTTGATATTTAAACCAATTTACATTTTTTTGTAATATCATTTAATTAATATATATTATTCTATACCTATATCTTAAAGTTCAAGAGGTCAAATTTTTGTTTAGTTTTGGTATTTACAAAATATTTTTTACCTATTTATACCAACTAAATAGTGTTAGTTATAGCAGTTTTCTTGATTCAATATAGACGTATATTTTATAATCAATTGTTCTAGCGTCCTAGTGGATGTTTCGACACTAATAGCGATAGTATAAATTGCTTTTGCACTGATAATTCGTTTTTTACTTTTTGAAAAATCAAGAATACACTTTGCCATTTGCAGAAGTTTCTAATTTTTATCCAAACATAAATCTATTGGTTTAAACATGATTTCACTTTTTATAAATTTAGTGTGTTTTGATGATAGTGATTATATAAAAAAAAGGTATTTCATCCCTCAAAAAATATTTATTTTAGTTTCTAAAGGATGAATAAATTTTTTTTTTTCTCTAAAATATTTTTTTAGGGTTTTTTTGCGAAATTGAAATTATTGCCTTTTTTTTTTGTCTTATTAGCTCATCTTAAAGCAGATATAAAATATATAATTAGAGATATAGAATTTTTCTAAATAGCACATGTTAGCATTGTATTAAATACACTAGTGGATATCATTTTGGATGATCGTTTCACTCTAAAATAAATAACTCGTTAATTAGTTCGATATAAAAGTAAGAATAAAAACAGAATTTTAATTTTTTTAAAGGATAATAATTAATACTCGGTAATTTTATTAGAACTGAAAACATTAAATTAATTCATAGGTTAAGTGAATTATGTACTTACTGATGATTAACGGGATCACATGCAGGGAAGAAACACGTTAAAGTGCGGAGCCTTCATCCACTTGAACACTTATAATTATTTGTTCAATGTACGAATGACAAAAATAAAAAGAATAATTATTTCTATTTTAGTATTAGAAAATACTATTATTTTTTTCTTATTTTGATGAAACATTTCCTTATTATTTTTTATTATGAAATTAACTTTTTATTTTATTTTTTGAATAAATATTTCTTTCATTTATATATTACACAAATAATTATATCATTTCTTTTTTTAATAAAAAAAGTAAATATTGAATTAATGGGCATTAAATAAATGTTATCTTTAAAGCTTTTTGCAAAGTGAAATTGATGATGTGAGTTTTTTAGGAAAAATATTTAATTTATCCATTTAAATATATCTTTTCTGTTAATGTTTTGAAGGATTATTAATATGACTAAAAACGTTTTAAATGTTTTGTGTCAAATCTTATGGATTGGAGAGCAACAACATACACACCGTCCCTACAATGATAATACAATTAACACGTTGGTAGATGACAAACTACCTAAATATATTCCACCATCACATCAAATCATGTATAGTAGAGCTATGAGATATTTTGAGTTAGTAATTTGTGTTTTCTAACATGAATAATATCTTTTTCTATATAATATATCATCAAAATGGTTTTGAAAACCGACCAACTCACAAAAGCTAGGTTCTATTTGAAAATAAATATATATTTAAAAGGTATCAATAAGTTCATTGAAACCTTAATTCAATTCATGATTTTCCTTATGAAGTATAAAAAGGAATTGAAATGTATATTTCTATTCATTAAGACACTCAAAAGAAAAGATTTTCTATTAATTTTTTTTGCCTTATGCTTGTGGGAAGGAATACAACCTGCTCATCATCGCACACCTAAAGAATGGGTGTAACTTCAATAAATACTAATTCAATTACTAGCTTATGTTAGTGGAGTTACAGAGATGAGTCTATTTAGTTTGAAGGAACTAATTCTTTAATGCCTAATTATCAAAAGATGTGAAAAACATGTCTAAATATAAAACATAAGAAGGTGAAAAACATGTCTAAATATAAAACATAAGAAGAGGATATTGAATTGTAGTTTTAAACATTTTGAAATTTTTAAAAGATATAGTCTCGTAGTATGTAGTTACACGATAATTTAATTTATCAAATAAACATTTACTAAGAGATTGAATATGATGAAGAACATCAAGTACGCATAGGAAATGTTTGAAAAGACTTTGCAAAACTTTTTTTCGCATATCTCTAATTTTTTTAGTATTAATTATAGTTAAATAACAAGTAATATAAAAAGATAAGGAATAAGAAGGATTAATAGTATGCTTTTATAGTAGTTCATCTGTTAATGAAGACAATGTCTAATTCCCAATCAACATATTGAGTTTCACTAGATAAACTACTCTTGCAAAATACAACTAATTATTATTTGGACTATAGTACTACCGACTAAAATAGAGTATTATTTGGACCGCAAGTGTAACTGTAAAGTACACATACGCACACGCACACACACACACACACGTACACACAACACACACACGCTCAGCTGCACACATGCACACGCAAACACACGCACAGGCACACACCCACCCACCCACACGCACGCACATACACACATATACACGTACACATAGCACACACAAGCGTACCTGCATACACGCACACACACATGCACACGCAAACACACAAACATGCACACGCAAACACACGAACACTCACACACACACACACGCAATACACACACGCACACACATCCACACCCTTCCAAACACACCCACAACACACACCCACACACACACATCTATCATGGACAAAGATGTTTTCGTCTAGATATTAAATTATTGGTATTCGAATAAAACATTTTAGGCTTGTCTATCAATAAGTTTTGTATTACTTTGTTATTTAATGAAAAATAGTATATGTATATTGTTTTGGTAGGCTAAGTATAGTAGTTATACTTTGTCTACACAAAGACAAAGAAAGTTTCACCTAGATATTCAAATAAAACGTTATGGATTTGTCTATCAATAAGTTTTGTATTACTTTGTTATTTAATGAAAAATAGTATATATATATGTATATATATATTGTTTTGGGAGGTTAAGTGTAGTAATT
>Ga0099824_1004323_pt1 | contig 20487 bp, 12 predicted proteins | sample SiratrowhiteBW_FD_76837 | JGI IMG/M metagenome (GOLD analysis project Ga0099824, IMG submission 76837) | Root nodule microbial communities of legume samples collected from California, USA - Siratro white BW | ecosystem: Host-associated > Plants > Roots > Nodule | place: USA: California... | reverse complement strand
AATAATAATAATAATAATAATAATAGGAGTAGTAGGTAGTTTACAGATTAGTTATATAATAAAACAATGAAAAGAAATAAAAGTTTATAATGATATGATTTTAAAAATAAAAAATAAATTTTATACATAAAAAAATCGTTTTGTATACTAGTTTTGTTTATTCACTTATTATAAAAAAAATTAGTATGGTTTTCTTAAAACTGGACACTTTTATCGTGATATATAGAAAGTTTAATTGCATGGTATTTTTATTAAAATAGGAGTATTTTATATGTAACAATATATATATAAAAGATTAATGTCCTCGGTCTTTACCATCTTTAAAATTTTTCTTGTATTTCTCTGGCTCCAAATCTTAAATACTTGTATTCTCTGGTTTTGTTTTCAATAGCTCCAAAATTTAAAATATTTTATTTTTTTAATTTTTATTTTTGTCTTTTTGACACTTCTCTAACACAGGATAATATTTGAAAAGTTAAATTCTTAGGTAAATGAACTTAATAATATCCCAATAACCCTCTCACTCATATTACATGTTAAAAGTTATATTTCTTTATTTCATGTTATAAATATTATATTAATAAAAACTTAAATGTATACTTCCATTTAATATATTTAGATACCGGTACATTCTGGAATTTTATTAAAGTAATTGTTTCTTCCCTGCACCGAGTAAAAGTTTCAACTAATAGTTCAAGAAACAAAGGTCTTATTATAAAGAAGAGAGATGGGGAATATCTTGTAAATATAAGAAGTTAACAACAATGAAATATTTAATTTTTTTACTTCTTTTCCCTTTTATATCTGGAATTTGATCACAAAAGGAGAAAATTAAAAATAGTTTCCTTTTGTAAATTTTATTTTGTTTTGTCAATTACTCGACTAAGAAAGTCATCATGTGACGATATTTGTTTCTTTGTTTTCATCTTATTTTAAATTAAATTGCTTGCAACAAAGTTATACTGCAAATACTTGGATGAAAGGTATTTTTTAAACTTTGACATCAAAATCTCCTATTATTTTGTAGATAATTCTAGTAAAACGTATGCTAGTTATCTTATTTTGTTAAGATGAGATATTATCGTGTTTTATTTTGTTCTTAGTGCAATAGACAAATTTTGTGTAAGTGAACATCTCAAAGAATTAATAATATTGGTAAATGAAATTTGACCAAATGATAGATTTTGGAAACAATTTTCAAATAAAAAAAGAAGTTGGCGGATAATACACGATTTTATTTTCAATTATTTTTTAGAATTTAATATTTTAAACAGAAGTGGTACTTTTTTATACGTATTTGATGTAAAGAGTTGGATTCTGAAAAAAAGATAGCAGATTAATTAACTTTCAATTTTATGATTTAATATTTTAATTGTTTTTAGAAAGTCATTTTTAAAATTATATAAATTTTTGATACACAATTATCAAAGTTATATTTATTCGAACAATTTCATCTCCTATTTGTGCTAATAATTTGATCTTCCATTACCAGTGTTAATAACAAAAACATGTTGTCAAATTAAATTTTATTATCCATCGTTATCCATGTAAAACATATCTTTTAGATAAAACCATAAAATTAATTTATCCTAATTAATTAAATTTACCAAAAAATTATTTCACATAAATAAATTAAAATCCTAAATAAATTAAATTTCTAATTAAATTAAAATTCTAAAAGAGTTAAACTCTTAAATAAATTGAAATAAAAAATGAATTAAACTCTTAAATAAATTAAATCCTAAACAAATTAAAATCTAAAAAATTTAAACTCATAAATTATAATACTAAATAAATTATACTCCTAAATAAATCAAACTCCTAAAAAAATAAAATCCTAAATAAACTAATATCCTCAATAAATTAAACTTCTAAAAACTTTTAAATCAATTGAAGTCGTAAATAATTTCAAATCCTAAATAAATTGGAAATGTAAATAATTTTATGATTGTATTTTTCCTAAAATTATACATAAACAGAACTACTTTATCAATCAATAAATTAAAATCTATATATAAATATTTTACAACTTTTTACCAGTTTATAAAATTAAAAAAAAATATTTCTAAATTTTTATTACATAGTTTAATAAATGAAAGTATCACACAACATAGATGGTCATGCATTAATAATATATAATTATTCAACATGTGTAAGACTTATCTAAATTCACTAAACTAAGTCTATAATGTTTTAAACATGTATAACATGTCAGCAATAGATCCTGTCATTTAGTAAACTACTTACAACAAAACACGTTGAAATCTAACCTCAATTATTTCAAGCCATTCAAAGTTACTACAAATTGAAAGGTAAATAAATTCAAAAAACAATGCAGTAACTACAATTAGAAAAAAACACAGATAATCGATCATGGGGCTATCCATAATTGATTATGATTAAAAAAATCATCTAACACTAAATAAAAAAGAGTAGACCATCTAACAATATAAGACCATCTAAAGAATATTAAACGATCTAATAACATTAGACCATTTTAAACAATAGACAATATAATAATACTAGATAGTTTAATACGCATTAACATTAAATTGTTTAACAATAATAGACGGTCTAACATATACTAGACAATCTAACTACATTATACAATCTAACATATACCAGACAATCTAACTACATTATACAATCTAACATATACCAGACAATCTAACTACATTATACAATTTAATAACAATAGACGATCAACAAAATACTACAGAGTCTAACAATACTACACAAACACTAAATGATGTAATACCAATAAAATCACAAAAATAATCAATTATGCATATCCTTATAATTAATTATGTTGTTGTCACAACATTTCAAAACTAACCTTTATCTTCATTTAATTCACTTAACAAGTAATTTTGTCTACCAACTTACAATTAGTATCACTAAATCACTTCAAAAACTTTATTCTTTATTTTTTAACAACATAATCAACCAATCATCACAACTTTTCTTTGCACAAAAACAACTATAACTTTTATGTCATAACAATTACATAAAGTAGATAAATATCAATAAAATATATAATTAAAAGCATATCAACTAAAGACATAGAGATTTTGTAGTGACAAATTCAAACTCATTCAATAATAAAAAAAATCTGAATGCCTGACTCATAAGTATTAACATGACTCGTATATATATATATATATATATATATGGTAAAAGATCTTAACATTTTATTATAATATAACTTTACTTTTATTTCTTTTCGTACAAATAAAAAACCACAGCACCTAATTTTCCTACAAATCTTCACTTACTTTTTTTCATAAATTAAAAAATATAAATAATCTTCGTTTCGAAAATTCCATTCTTATCAACAATCTATCTTGGAAAAAATATGAAATCAAATAATATATTAAAAATACCATTTTAAAGACATTGAGTTAAGAAAAGTTAAGATCTTAAAATTTCAAATTAGTTTTACAAAATAAAATAAAAATATCAAATAAATAATTTAATATTTAAAATTAAAGATATTATGTCAATGTTTTTAATCAATGCACGACGGAACATTTTCATTTAATTTATTATAAAAATAAAATATATAAATTTATAAATCAGCACCGTATTTAAATCTACTGCTGCGCACCCATTTTACCTGCTACGCGTCTCTTCAATCTTTCATACATCGGTTGATAACTCTTCGAATTCCCAACCTGAACGTACCATCTAATCTGAGTGTACGTCTAATAAAATGAACTGTTAAGATGAAACTTGCTTTTGTAAAAGCAAAAGAAACGGTTAGGATGAAACTTGATTCTGTACGAGAAAGTAACTCCACCAAACACGGTAGAAAGGAACTGAAGCGGTTCTTCTTCCACACTTCACAGCGACCAAGATGAATGAGAAAAAGGAGAACGAGAAGCAGGAGTTGGTGCCTTCTACCGTCACCGACGACGTTAACCATGACGACCTCATTCTCAGCCAAGAACTCTTCTGGTACCAACGCTCTTACTCCCTTCATATGCGTCTTCAACCTTCTCTCTCTATAACTCTCACTCTTCTTTCTCTTTCCCAGCACGCCAGATTACTTAACTCCAGAAAACCAGTTTCCTTTGAAAGGCTTCCATTCCAACGTCGACATGGTGACATATACTTCATTGTATACTTATGCTTATGTTTGTATTGCTATTCACATACGTTGTTTTTGTTTTTTCTTTTAGGAGGAGGAAGATGCCCCTTGCCCCACGTCACCAGAGAAGCCAACTACTTCAAAAACCAAGAGATGCCGAATGGGTAAGAATACGTTTTGTTTGCTGTTTCTCCGTTTTAGAATATGATCATTACTATGCCTTTGAAAAAAAAACTCTTTTTAGTGTTATTCTAGCCAAAAAAATTTGATTTTTAACTGTTATTGGGGTTATAACTGGAGAGAATCATTACAGTAACCTTGAACGCTGTTGTTTTGGATAAAAAAACACTGTAAGGATAGTTATTTTGAAATGAAGAAAGTATTGTGTGAAGTTAAGTAATGCATAAGTATATTTTTAAGTGATTTTCTTTTGGGAAATAACAATAATTATTTGGTCATTGTGGTGAACACTTTCTCCTTGTGTTTGCAATAGATGATGGTATCCCAGGAGATACTCTCAGTTCTCCGTCTTGTGGTGATGATAAGGCAGCTGTGGAACTTGGGAAGGACTTTGTTGGAGAGGAAGTCGAATATAAGCCGACGACTCGAAGTTATGTGTCACGTTCTGCACTTGCATTGCGTCGCAGGGTTGTGCCTCCTCCTTGCATTAGAAACCGCTATTTGACAACCCTTTCTGAAGAGGAACAGCGGCCTTTTAGAATCCAAAGATCTAGATTTGACGATGGTACAGCTAGATATGTTGCTCGAATGATTTGGATTTTATTTTGTTTGGCTGTTTTAATTTCACCTTAAGGACTAAATGACAAATGTTTAACTTTGTACGCCTGCATATAATTATAAATATGCACACAATGCAGGCCGCTACACTGCATATCATGGTATTGGAGGTGTTTCACGCTACCACGACGACTTTTATGAGTTTAAGGTATTTTGTTTCAGAAAGAAATTGTGACTGTTTGACATGAGTTGTTTTGGATTGGTATTCACTGGCTGCAGTACATAATTTGGTTTTCATAGCATGTGTAACTTTTTCCTTTTGTTACCAGCGAATTGGTAGAGGAAACTTTGGCGATGTTTTTAAGGTAATGAGGCGACTAGATGGCTGCCTGTATGCTGTGAAACGTATCACCAAGAATGTGTGCATGCATAAAGAAAGGTAGCATCAGTATCATACCTATGGATGTGATTGCTCATTGTGTTTGTTTTATTTTACACTGATATTTTATCATTTGTAGGCTTAGAGCTTATTTTGAAGTTCAAGCCATGGCTGCCATAGGTTTCTATTTTACGTTTACAGCTCTTGTTTTATTCTATCATGACTTTCATATAGTTTCTTTAGTCATATTTAGCTCCTTTCTTCTTTAGGTTTCCATGAGAACATTGTGGGATATTATTCTGCTTGGTCGGAAGATGGACAACTGAATATTCAGTTGGAGCTATGTGATCACAGCTTGTCCAGTAAAACTTGCCCAGCATTGCTTACTGAAAGGCATGAAATAGAAGCTTTATATCAGGTGAGCCTCATTTTATATACACTCCATTAGATAAATGATCCATCTGGTCCTTGAATGTGTGAGAGGTTATCAATTTAATCATCTAAATTTTGATAAATCTGTGTGGAACATACAAATTGATCCACAAATTAGTTCCTAATACTGTCAAATGATTCTTAAAATACATTTTTATGACTGTATAGTCGCGGAAAACTTAACAATATGACCCAATTGCCTGACTTATATATTTACAGACAAATAAATAACTTTGTCGTTCTTTTGAAGACTAAACTAGCAGCACTCATTTGTTCCATAAGACCAAAGTTGTCATTTACTCATGTCTCCTTAAATTTTTTCACTAGATCTGTTGCATCTGATTGGTGATCATGGTTTGATTGGAGGTGTTAATTTTGGCTCAGGTTGCTAGTGCATTGCAATTTATACATGGGAAAGGAATAGCTCATCTTGATGTTAAGCCGGAAAATATTTATGTCAAAAGTGGTGTCTATAAGCTTGGTGATTTTGGATGTGCAAGTGTAATCGATAATACCTTGCTTATTGAAGAGGGTGATGCGCGTTTCATAGCTCAAGAAGTTCTCAATGAGAATTATGATCACCTCGACAAGGCTGATATCTTCTCCCTAGGAGTTTCTATGTTTGACTTAATACGTAGGTCGCGCTTACCAGAAGCAGAAACCCAGTTCTCTATTCTTAGAGAGGGAAAGGTGCCACACTTGCCAGGAGTTACACTGCAATTTCAAAACTTGCTTAAGGTGCTTCTTTTCATTCTATTTTTACCTGAAATCCGGTCGAACTTGTTTTGGCTTGAGTGTTAGAATAATCCAATGATTATTTGTTCCCTTGTTTCTAAATTTTTCTTTCAGTGTTTTGAATGTTTAGCGAATGTGATACCAGTAATGGGAAGTCCAGTGGGGGTACACTTCAGTGAAGAAACTAGACATGCTCACATACAAAAGAATTGTTTATTATATGCTTTGTTTGTTATTTAGTTATGTCAAATATATTTTTGGATCTATTTAAACATGTAAGCTGTAAGTGGGATAATCTAGGAAATGTTAACTGTCAATTATGTCGCTTCTGTATTTATTGTTGAGTCATATTGCCATTGTGACATTTAAAATCGGGTCTTGTCAAGGTTTTTTAGAAATCATGCTAAATGCGTTGGAAATACGATGAGAATTTAATTTTAACTAGACATTTTCTTATTTCCCATTCAGTTTTTAACATGTGTTCTTTAATGAAATCGTGAAAGTGTTGAAAATAATGTTGCTGCTGCTGTATTATAATTTGATGTTTGTTTTGGTTGACTTAAACGAGTTTTTGGTGATTGACTTATAGGTCATGATGGACCCTGATCCTCTTAAGCGCCCTTCTGCTACAGAGATATTGGGAAATTCACTATTTAGAGGCGCCCTTAAAATGACGTAGGTTTGGTAGGCCCTGGTACTTTTGTTTTGGTGGACTTGACCATGTATGTGTGTATGGCTAACTTTTTGTCTAGCTTGGATATACCCAAATGCTATTAAGCATGTTTTTTTGGAATATGTATATTTTGGATGCGGTCCACATTTTCCTCTGTTTTGATTCATGTATTCTGAACGCCATGTCTTGTCAGACATCTGCAGGACATTGTAATGGATTGCCCAAGTGTAGTTGCCAATGGACCCATCTTTTGGCTAACGTCTGATTGCCTCTTTTATTATCAGTGAATCTTTGTGTGAATCGTACTGACATATTTGGTGTCTGTGTAAATATTCTAGTGGTTGTTAAAGTATTAAAGTAAACTTAGATTATTCATTCTACTCAACAAACCATAGATACGAATGCATATGAATGTTATGTAGTTTGGAATAGTTTTCAACGTATTTCGGATTGTAATGTAATAATACTCAATAAAAAGAATGTATAATAACTAATTTAATGTCATGCACTTGTAATATATATAGGTAACTGTTTGTAGATCTAAATAATATTAATTATTTCAAGACTGATTTCTATTATTAGATTTAATAGCTTATAATGTTATAACTACTTGTCAAGTTTAAATACATATAGAGTCTCGATCTTTAGGAAGTACTTTTTAAATTTCATACTTGATCATTTAACATTTATCTTTATATTTTTAATTTCATACTTGCTCGCTTAATTTTTCATCCTTATGCTGTTATGAGTCTTAAAAAAATAATTTTAGGTAGATTTCTTCTTGAAACACGATAATAAAAGTGATCAAAAAAAGCTTGTGAGACCTTTTTGAAGGTCGTTGTTGAGCATGATGATTATGGTTGAATTCTTCATAAGTAAATGTTACATAGTTCTAACTCTGGTCCTAGTAAGAATATTTGGAATTTACTATCAAATTCAGTGTTTTAGTAAATAATACTATGAAAATTAATCGTGAGAAGTGAATAAGTCAATTCTAATCTTAATAAGAATATTTGGAGTTTACAGTTCACATTCATTCTAATAGATAGTACTCTTCATTGTAAGAAGAGAATAAGTCAGTTTTAAATTTACTGTAGGATCTAGGAAAACATATCACAATTCAAATAGTGTTCCCAAGAAGTGAAACTAACATTTTAACTTTTGTAGTATGTGATAAGGACCCATCTTCTCTTGATGTCATCAAGATCCATATTTAGACCAATGTGCAAGACCTCATTATCAACTTGTGTGAGGATTTGCAAGACAACGCACACCAATTCTTCCTCCACCCTAATATCCTCGTCCAGCACCTCCATAGTTAGTGAAAAATACAAATATGACCTTAAATGATAAATGGTAAAAGACTAAAATGTCTTTTATTCCCGTTCACTTCCTTAATCACTCTTATCCGTTTCATTGTTCCTTTGCTTGCATCCGATTCACTATTTCACTGTAGCATTTGATTCAGTCATTGTATATGTCTTTCACCTTCATCGTCAACAAAAGCGATTTGTGTATGGGTGAGAGTCTGCAAGGTCCACATCGCAGATCTGGGAGAAGCTGCGTATTTGCTTCAATTTGAATTAAAGCTTTAAACAAGTGAAAAGTAAATATTTTTTATGTTTATTAGCAATTTGAGTGATATTCATGATTAGAGTAATTAATTTGATGATTGGATTGCAGTCGACGGTGAATCTGCATCGAAGAAGACGAATTTCGTATGAACCGGATGTCCCATGTCCGGTTTACATTCTAGAAAAAAACCAAAATGTAAACCAGATGAGGGCCATCTAATTCACATTTACAAATGAAAATGTGAATCAGACGTCCGATTTACAATTTTTTTTCCAAAAATGTAAACCGAATAGGATGTCATCCGGTTTACATTTTCGTTTGGAAATGTGAATCAGGTGGCCCCCCATCCGGTTTACATTTTGAAAAAAATTGTAAATTGGACACGGGGCATCCGGTTCAATATTTATTTTTTAAAAAAAACAAAAGGTCCTTTTGATCATTTTTACAAGGACAATTTTGACATTTTCAAAACTTATGGAGGTGCAGGATAAGGGTATTGGGGTGCAGAAAGAATTCGTCAACAATGCAATGCTCATTGAACAAATTGCCACACTACAACAAAATTAAATTACATATTGATCTCAACAAAGCACGTGACCACAAAACTCATAGGCTCGACGTCTTGAACAAGTCATGAATCTCGAACCACATTTTTGGAAAAGTAGGTCACCCATCAACATGAGTCGAGAGTTCTAACTCAAGTGTAAGGGACCCAAGTCGGTGGTCAATCTTGAGTTGTCGATCGCACCCTCAATGAGGTACTTTTGGACGATCGCTAGCATGCTAGGGTTATAAAAGCCTGGTGAGAATGGGACCAACAAATGTCCTTCAAAGCTATGCCAGCACCTTGTCTCAACGTGAAATGGAAGCCCACTTTAAGGGTTTCCACCCCTTTCAATGAGGAAGTCATGCAAGCTCAACTTCTTAATAAGTGGAAAGTGACACAAATGGATTTGTATGACGACTCCTCAGATCAAGATGCCCATGTGAAGGCCTACCTCATCCAGACCAATATCTTCTGTAGGGACTTGAGGGTCCATTGTAGGTTATTCCCCACCACTCTTAAAGGACCAACCCTAGAATGGTATTACTCACTGTCTTAGAATTCAGTTGATTCTTTTCAGACCCTATGTGCTTGGTTTATAGTTCGGTTTGTCGATAACAAACCCATTGCAACCTCCTTAGCATCTCTCCAACATGATGTCCAAGGAAAAACTAAGTCCCTGAGACAATTTATGACTCGTTTTGCGAAGGCTTGCCTCAACATTTCAAATCTACATCCAACAGTTATCATGCATTCCCTCACAATAAGCTAGAGACCAAGTCTTTTTCTTGATACTCTGTTTTTGCTGACCTCGTAGAAAATGTGGATGCCTTGTGAGCTCGCGTAGTGAAGTACATCACCATTGAGGAGAACTCAGAGGCCATAAGTGATGGAAAGCTTCCTTGGTGCTTTTGTTTCAATGTCGTTCAATGTGAAGAAGAAGAGTCTTGGAGAAGATTTGCACAGATTGAATGGAAGAAGGAAGCTCCTTGAGGATGTGAAAGCAATGAAGTATGGTGAATACTCCGTTGAGAATGCCGTGAACAATGAAGTGTGTGAAAGAAGTTTTGCATGGAAACGATGAACTAGTTAGAGTAGGGTTCCTTACAGAGGTTAAGCCAACTATTAAGGGTTTCTCTAAGTTTTTCTCATAATAATACATTACAGAAAGTTTTCAAAGTTTGAGTACAAAAACTTACTTTTACGAACCAACAATCAGGAACAAAATACGCATAACTTAATTTGAATTCCTTCGTCCATTTAAGCCAATGCAAAATTAGAAGAATGAAACATTGATTTATAGTAAGAAAAATGAATCGAGTTTTTAATTTGAGAGAATCGAAAATATATACGAAAAAAGACGAACATTAGTATTTGGCGTGAGAATAGAGAGAACAAGAAGAACGAACGAAGTGAACCTGTGTATAATGCAAATCAAGCGTATGTAGAGAATGCACACATTGAACATGGATAACGTAGAGAATGCAGATTGAACGTGAACATCGCAGATTGAAAGTAGACGTAGAGGAACATATTAAACGTAACGTAGATTGAACAATGATGCAAATAGATGCAAATTGGACGTAGAAGTAGAACATATTAAACATGTAAACATAAGCATATTGAACATGCAAACGTATAACATATTGAATGTAGACGTAAAGTAAATTCAACCTAGAACATATTGAACACAATAATTGATTTAAATAAATATTCATAAAAATTAATTTATAATTTTTTAATTCAAATAATATTTTAAATTGATTAAAAGTAACTTAGAAAAATATTTCTAATTATATCTTAATAAAAAATAAAAAATTATCTAAAATTAAATAATTATCTTTTATAATAATTATCTATAGAAAATATAATAATTAATTATATCAAATAATATTTAATTTATAAAATAGTGTTTAAATTAGTCAATCTAATGAGTAATTAATTTGATCTCTAAATTAGTCATTATTTAATAATTTTCTTGTAATAATTATTTTTGTTTCTAAATAGTTAATATAGTAATTAATTATTTTTAGTCTCTAAATTAAGTATTATTTAATGATTTTCTTGTAATGTAAATAAAAAACGATTAAAATGAATTAAATATACTAATCAGTCACAATATTACCAAACTAAACAAGATTAATCCAAAAAAAATCTTATTAATCTAGGTCCATTTCAAACAATGACCTTCCTTAAATTTGAAACAATGACCTTCCTCACTTTTATAAATAAGTTGACATTATTATAAATGAAAGAAATGTTTTCAATTATATTAAATACCTCAATTATCAAATCCTGAATGTTTTCAATTATATTAAATACCTCAATCATCCTGACTTAAACGTGGGAAAATATTTTAAATATATTCTCATTCCAAAAAAAATTATTAATCCGTAAACAATTTCGAAGATGATGCCCCATTACATAAAACTTACATTCACGTGTTTTCGATCCCGGCAGTCTGTAGAATATGTGCTTCTCAGCATGATTGCCCTGGAGTATCAACACTACATATATGGACAAATCTTCTCATAATGACTTAAAACAAATAAAAAGTTCAGAAAATTATGAAATTTAGAGAATTTTATTCTTATTTTCTAAGCTTTTATAGAGAAGAAACATATTCAAACAATCTCATTAATGATATCTTTGAATTAATGTTGGTATTTTACGTAAGACAAACTTTTACACAACTAAAAGTACGAACCCAAGGCTTTCCCTTTTGTTTTTTAAAACCTTTAAAAATAATTGTCCCTGCCTCACAACTGGTCATAGGGATACCCATTAACATGTAAAAATAATTAATACTCCACTCCATTTAGTGCTATATATACTCAGAGATGATGGGACAAGCATCTCATCACTGAGATTTCTTCTTTACAATTCTGCTTCTGATATCCCCATTTGCAACAATTATCTCCTATGATTGCTTGCTATATCATTACGAATTCTCACGAATCACAACTACTAGTTTCCTTTCCGCCATAACTCAATTCTTGATTTACTACAGGTTGACACTAGACATAAATTCGTCATAATTATCAAGTTCATTTCATTACGTCGTAATAATTTTGGCGTTTACTAGAAGGGCCGCACCAACAGCAACTAAAAAATTGTTCCATGTATAGATCATGCAACATGGTTTTACCTATAAATAACGCTACTATAATCATACTAATATTCTTTGTAAATCATATATAGTCCTTGTAAATTTCACCATATGCCATGGTATATAAAGTCGCAGTGGCAGTATGAAAATATTAAATATTCACAATTTCAAGATTGTCTAGCAGAAAAGAGGAAAAAAGAGACTTTTCTTTTGATAAAGTTTACTGCAACATGGATATTGACTCATCGTACCTCTGTCCACCAGAGAAAATTTTCAGCTTTGATATTTTGGCAAAAAGCATAAAGCAGCTACAAAAGGACCTTTTGAGCCAATTTCTGTGCTAATAGACAAAACCCATATCAACCAATTACAGGGTCAATACAATGACAACAAAACAGCACCATGGTGGACAGTACAAAAAGATGCCTTCTTACGTTGTTCTAACACTGGGTTCACATGAGTCAAACAAAACAAACAAGACAGTATGTCCAAATTTCAGGAGGGAGAAAGTAAGAATGCCTTTAAGTGTTTGATTTTTTTGAGACAAACTTGTGCCCTCTCAAGAACCAGATCAACCCTATCTTTCCTCTTGTTCTTCCTGCTTGAAGAGTGCTTTATTACCTCAGCTTGGGAGTTTCAAGCTCAGAACTTCCACTACTCTCTCCCTCCATTACTACTCCGTCTGCCAAACCAAGTTCTAAACCACACTTACTACTCTTCCTTTGCCCCTCCAAGCTGGTGGATTCTGTTTCACATGATAGACAAAATATCTCAAAAATCAAACATATGTATGTATACATAGTATACCTTGGCATGACAAAACATATAAAAGAAGAAGAAAAGCAAAGAAAAACCTTCACTATCAAAGAAGACAAGGTGAGTGTTGCAGTGATTGTTTTGTACAAGAAGTTGAGAATCCAGGTGCTTGTTCTGGAGTTCACATATGAAGGACTTGAGCTCATATTTTAGATGGTGGTGGTGGTTGGGATATTGGGCTTCAAGCACCTCCAACTCTTCCTTTGCCACTTCTTCCATAATGCTTCCTTTCCCTTCATTCCAAACCATCATATCCTAAGCTCCCTTTTCTTCTCTCTCTCACTCAGACTCTGCCACTCCCTTCTGACTCGGTACCATTCATATAATGACTGAGGTGATGGGATTAAAGTATACTTATTTATCTTTATATTTTATTTGGTTAAAGTCCAATCCATTATTAAAACTATTAAGTTCATGAAAAAAGGATGTTGACTTCATTTCATCATTATATTTTTTTTTCAGAACTCCTACAATTATAAACAATGTATTATTAATCTAGAGTTAAATAATTCATTTAAGGCTATAGTTTAGCAAACATTATCTTTTAATTTCTATAATTAAAAAAATAATCTATACATATATATTATTTGTAATCTGTATTTCTTCCAGGTATATTTAAAAGATATACACCAATATTTAAAGATATTATTATAAAAAATAAAATAATTAAATAATGCATCTACTTAAGATGTACAATTATAAAATGAAATAAATAGTTAAACACTAATTATTATTTCTCCTTATTTTTAAGTATCATATTTTAAACAAAATATATATTTAAGAGTCATTTTCAAAGTTAAAACAATATTGCTTATTCTTTTATCATTTATATATATTTTTTTTCACCAAGTGATTATTAACTAGTTTAAATATATTATTATAACATAAAAGTAAAAAATTATAAATATTTCATTTAAATTAAGAAATTTATTATTTTTCCCATAAAATGAGACACTTAAAAAGGTGAGAGGATGCAGTAGTAATCCCATAACAGAAGGCAGAAAAGGAGGGAAAACCATCAGGGTTGGACATTGGGTTTTTGGAAGTTGGAAAGTTATGTCGGCTTCTGTTAGACTTCCAAAGCTACAAATTTTATTTCTTCATCAATTTGTTTGGTGGGAAATTGGATAGTTTATCAGTGCCAGTGTGCCACAACAAAAATGACCAAACATTAACTATAACAATTGTATCTCTTATAGTTATAAATAAATAGGTGTGTCGCTTCATCAACCCTTTCATCAAAGGGAATGTTCTAAATAATTGTCTAATGGATCTATGTTTCCTTTTGCCTTACTTTATTGTGTATATCATCAAATTCAACACTTTAATGTTCTGCAATGCTTTCACCCTCCTCAAAATTAAGTAATCCCCTTTTGTTTCAAATGTGAGAATTTAAAAAATCTTTTTATCAATATTTTCATGTTCAAAGAATACTTTTTTATTGAAATTTTTGACATTTATTTTTTTTACGCAAGATAATTTACTTTTTTAAAACCTTTGTCTTGGACTCATGTCTTTCAATGAAATAAATAAAAATTTTATTATTTATCTACGCTAAATTTGTTTGAAAGTGATCTTTTAACATGTTTTTCACGACATTGAGAGACAAAAGCTATTATAAAAAAACATTTTATTGGATACTTTTGAATACATTTTTAATTATTCTTTTAATATGATTCTTTAGTCATAATTGAAAGTGATATTTTCATAAAATCCAAATTCTATATCCTAATACAAATTTGGACTCCTTGGTTTGCGGCCATTAGGGTACCTATTCTCTCAGTGTAATCGTTAATTATATAAACTTGTATAATAGTTTAATCATTATGTAGTGTAATACATTTTTTCTGTTAATAATAATGAAGAAGTTATTAGTATTATAACTTTTAAAATATAATAAAAATACAAATTTATGGTATATCATTATGTGTGATTACTTTTTGCAAAAATTACTTTATAAATTATTTTATCATCCATTGTTTTAATGCAATTTGAATACCGCTGATGAAAGGTGCTTGGTCAAAAACATAATTAATGAAAGGTCCTTAGTCAAAACATTAGCAATTAGAGTTACGTCAAGAAGAATTTAGGGATAGGGGTATTCAGCTGATTTCAGCAAGTTTAAACTTTTATCTTCATATAAGTTAGTTGATCTAGTATGTTAGAATTTTTTTGTCTTGTGTTTGTGTCAAGTATAATATTTTTGGGCTTCTATTTGGCCTTTGAGTAGGTTAGATTTAGAATTAGAAGTTTTAATTTGGTTGGGGTTTCATTTGAGCTTCTTCAAGTTTAAAAGAGACCGTAGACCGTCCATGTTCAAGGAAGAGACATATGTTACATGTGAGGAGACATGTTAGGTGTGAGAGTGCATGTAAGACATATGAGTGGACATGTGTCACACTTTCCTTCCATACGTCATTTTGTTTAGGATTTTGAATTCAAAATTTCAACTGTGAGTCTCTAGAAGAGGATGTCCCATTAGACTATAAATAAATGTATTATGAAGGTGTAGTTGGCTTGCAAAGGGGGGTGTTAAATGAAACCTAAACTCAAATCACAGATTATAAACAATTCAAATGACAATGTATAATAAAGTATAGAGTGAAGACAAGTAGACAAAAATATATATGTTCGTGTGTTTTCATATCTTAAACATGTCACCTTTATCATATATTTATTTATTTGAATTCTTTCTATATCAGATTCTTTGATTTCCGAAGCTTTGATTTTCTCTAATAATCATTTGCGCAATTCTTGCATTGTAGCTTCATTTATCATCTATCAATCGCTTGATATGGAAACATTTAATATATTTTTTTTTCTTCTTCTTCTCTTTGGTGTTTTTCTACTGATGGTGCATTTTGAACAACTTCCATACTTGTATATCCTTGATTATTGACACTTGATTCAACTTTAATCATAATTCCAAAAATCTCATTCTGCACTGCGCCTTCTACAACGCCTGAATAGGAAATATTTGCTTTTGCATATTTTGTACATCCTTTAATGTTATAGTTTTTTCATCGAAACAATTTAAATATGATTGATGATAGTGCATTAAACTGCTTGGATCAATCAGAATCAGTAATCATTTAAACATCTATATATATCTGAAACATAATCTTTCGAATTTTAGAATTATAAAAACTTTCTATTCAAGAGATTTCCTTATTAACGTATTTTCCACAACCTTCTAAGTCTGTCTAATTTGTAAACGTTGATAGCAATAAGACTTTCATCAAAAAATTATTTAAAGTAAGTCCAACTAATCAAATCACAATTTTGAAAATGTATTAAATATTAAAATATGCTTAGTTCTTTATCGAAGATATGAAAACTTCCTATATCAGATTAATCAACATATTTTGATTTTAAACCTTGATTTATATGATTTGAAAAAAGTTTTGAAATTGTTTGAATTCATAAGAAAGCAATTATAAAGCATAAGCACTAAGTTTAGACACTTTATGTCACGATATGTCTATTGTTAGAATGAAGGCTTGAATGTCTGTTATGGAGATGAAGACCAGGTCATCTACTATGTTCAGTATGATTATTCCTTCTGGGGCGTCTTGTACTTTATGATAATCCAACATTTGTGTGTTACATGATCATCTTATAAGATTGTCTGTTGTGATTTTGCATTGTTTATCATGTTGATTCCAAGAATCGTCTAGCCTTTGTAGATGTTAGCTATATTTTTGCTTCCAATGACAAGTGCACCAGTCACAAACGTAGCAAGTAATAAATACTCTTCACTCTCAAAGGACTTGTGCAGTATATGACAATACTTACAATTATAACAAAATTAGAATAATGAATAATTCAATAATTTTTATTTTTGAGCGAGAAAATAAATTTGTGCAAAAACAAATAAAATATTTTTAGGTAATTTTGTCATACACTTGGAATTCAGAAAAAAATAAAGATAAAGATAAATAGGATGAAATTGCTAGGGTTAGACTTCACAAAATATCACTCTCATGCATAAAAAAATTACCTTCTCTTCTAAAATGTCAATGTCAATCCACAAGAATACCTAAATCTCAATTGCTTAGGTGAATGAGCCTAAGACTTGCTTTCAGCATAAGGATCTTAAGACAACAAATGAATCATGCTCTATTCCTAGACACAAGAATTAATTAGGTAATTAAATTTAGTTATAGATTACAAACAATATTTCTTAATACCATAAGATTCAAATATCAAGGCATGGATGAGAACAAGTGATAAAATAAGCTTAGAAGGAAAGCTTCCATGTGATGGCTACTTGCCTCACATGTGGCGCCTTCATAAGCTTGTTTGGCACCTTTTTAGAATCTTTGCAAGTCTCATAAAGTGGACATCTTACGTAACTTTTATACAAGGTATAAGGCCCAAAATCCTATTTTACTAAGTCTAAAATACAAGGTCCACAAACTATTTTACTTGCACAAAAATATAAGGCCCAAAATAAATTCTATACAACTCTATACAAATTTTACAAGTTAAGGTCTTGTAATCTTGAAGCTCTAAAATCTCTAGAGTGTTTTTCTTCAATTTTGAACTTAGGCCCAAAAGTTTGTTTGGAGGCCCGACCAAACCCAATTAGGCCAAAACTCCTGATAAGCTCCTGATCAAAACTCTATTCAGTGACATCTTTATTCTTCTCTGCAAATCTTTATTCTTCTCTACAATCTTAGAGACAGATTTGCATCATACCCCCTTCTTGAAAAAGATATCCTCAAGTCTTGCATGATGTTCTATGACTGCAAACTTTATTTGTTTGATTTATTTTTCCTCCAGGATCAAACACCAATCTAGAATAAACATTTAATAAAATTAAGATAAATTTCTTTATTAAAAGAGACTTAAGAAAATTGTTTTTGCAAGAAAATGTGTCAAGACAATGTCCTTTACTTTTACAATAATTTTTAAAAAGAGAATTAAAGGCATTTATTTTGAAAACATATTTTCTTTCACTTTGTTTTTGTCGTTCTTCTATGGTAGACAACAACAAAACAAATTGATGTTTTTGATTTTTTTAGGAAATAAGAATTATTATTAGAATATATATGAAAATGATAATTCAATGTATAGTAGTCCCCTTTTAAAGATTTTATCTCAGCTATGTTTATGGGAATGTAAAAGCTTCCTCTTCATTTTTGGATTTTCCTATTATTTATTCTTCATTTTTCAACCTTTAACAAAGCTTTTCTGTGGAGGAAGGTTTCCTATCAATGTCTAGTTCAACTCTAGGCATAGATTTTTCTTTAACCATTTTCTCACAAGGGTTGTCTGTGGAGGAGTTTATGTCATTGTCGAATTAAGTTCTAGACAAAGTTTTTACTTCATGCAACTCCTCAAATGGTTTGTTTAGGAATAAAATTTTTTATCAATGTCTAATTCAACTTTAGACAAATACTTTTCTTTCTCTCTTTTTTCTATTCTTTCTCTTTCTCTTTCTTTCTGTTCTTCCTCTTCTCTTTTTCTCTTTTCTCTTCTCTTCTCTTCTATTTATCGCATCTTTTTCTCTTCTCTTTCCTTCCTATCTTTCTTTGCTTTCTCTTCTATTTGTATGATAAGAGATTGCAACTTTTCTTTAAATTCTTTTTCCCTTCTTATAAATTTTTCCTCTTCTAAAAATTTTCTTCCTTGTTTGCAAGCTCTATCATTTCTTCTCTATTCTTTTTGTTTTTCTCATAAAAGGGCAAAACAACTTTTCTTCTCATATACGCCTTTAACTGAGGCTAATTCAAAATTTCTCATTTTCTTCCAATTGTAACATCATATTGCCTTTTGTTTCCTCCAAGACATAACATATTCTTGAAAACTTAACATAGCCATGGAAAATTTGCTAAATTCATCCACTTGGTGGTATTAAAAAATTTTCTCAACCTTCATCTTCCATTCTAAATATTCCTTAGAATTTTTATGTCTATAAAAAAGGGATTTCTGTTATGTAGAATGATAATGGCTTTCATGATGATATCTAGGAGATGGTTGATAGGAATTATTATAGCAACGATTACTATAGACCCCTTCTTCTCTTTGAGAATAAGGGTCTCTGTGAGGTTCTCTCTTTTGATGTAGTCTCAAGGGTTGTGGATGGGGTCATCATGATAATTCCTTTTCCTACTGAACCCCTCACTATGTTTTTCTTTATTTTCCATCATCATCTCCATCATCAACCTCATTCCATCTATTTTTCTATCAGTTTCTTTCATTATCAACCTCATTTGTTCCATTTTTCTATCATTTTTCCATTAACTCCTCTCACACTTGCTTTAACACTAGAGGAAGCATGATCACTCATCTTTTGCTTAAAAGATTTTCAGAAAGATTTGAAAAATAAGCAAATAGATAAAATGCCAAATGATTTTTTTTAAAGAAAGTTTTTATATTTTTGGTGAAGTTTCCAACAAGAAAAAGAAATGAAAGACTTATGAGTAGACTCCCAAGAAAGAGAGGTGCGTCACTTGGACAATTTAAGTACAAAGTCTTTTCTTAGCCAGAGCATTCCTTAGTACTCTTCCACAACATCTTTGAATGAAAACCTCGAAACAATTTTTCCTAATAGTGTATGCTCTCGTGAACCCTAAAGACCAAAGAAAGGTCTTACTAATGTTTAAGCTCTTTGACTTTGGGTCCTATTTGTCATGGAGACTTAAGAAAAGTAGAATAACAAGGTAAATTAAAGGCAAGAAAGTAATACAAATAGGGAAAGAAATAAAAGCTAGAGGTGTCCTATGATGAAAGTGCAAGTGACACTTTTGAGCTCCTTGACACACTTTCACCTACTAAGCGCTTTTCACTATTACAATATTCAAGTTGTGAATTTCTTTTAATGCATTTTCCCAACACAAAGTAAAATAAAAAAGTGTTTACAAAATTTAAAAAAAAAATTACATAAAAAATCTTATTTTTGGTGTATCTTTCTTCTATGCTTCCTCACTTTGCCTTGAGTCTTCCACTTGTAAACTCTCCAAAGAGGAGACACCCTTCACAAGCTTCTCTTTTTTCCAAGATGCTACCTTAAGAATATTTGATAACCATCTACATAGATTCACAAATCCAAGGATTTTTTCATGTCAAGAGGCCAAGAAAAAATTAAATTAAAAATTGCTAAACTGAAGAGGATTATTGTACATGACAAAAACTAAATGAGTATTTTAAAAAAACAAAATAAAATAAAATAAAATTAAGGCTATCAAGAAAATTAGGCACACAAAAGGGAAATTTAGAAATGGTTCTAGAGTAGTTTGCAAAAAAAAAAAAAAAAAAAAAAAATAAAAAAAATAAAAAAAAAAATAAAAAAAAAAAAAAAAAAGAAAAAAAATAAAAAAAAAAGAACGAAAAATAATATTTCATACATTCAAACATGCATTTTCAAAATTCATATTCAACAAAAAAATTT
>Ga0099824_1004321_pt1 | contig 20490 bp, 12 predicted proteins | sample SiratrowhiteBW_FD_76837 | JGI IMG/M metagenome (GOLD analysis project Ga0099824, IMG submission 76837) | Root nodule microbial communities of legume samples collected from California, USA - Siratro white BW | ecosystem: Host-associated > Plants > Roots > Nodule | place: USA: California... | reverse complement strand
TTTTTTTTTTTTTTTTTTTTTTCCTTTTTTTTTCCCTCCCTCTTTTTTTTTTTTTTCTTTTTTTTTTTTTTTTTTTTTTTTTTTTTTTTTTTTTGTCTCTTATGGTATGTCTTTCTCCAGGTATTTCACTTCTTTCTTTCCTCCTTGCTGTGTGATGAGATTTTTGGTTATGGGCATTTTGAGTTGACTGCTCCAGAGCCTAAAGACTTGGTCTTTCTCTTGTTGGCTTTTCTGGGTGTCTTGAATTTTCCTTTGAATGTGTTATTTGGTTTGTGTTTGTGGGTGGTCAAATGGGTCTGTCTTCGCGGGTACCGTCCCCTTCCTCGAAAGGTGGTAGGTTGATGGGGTTGACTTCAACCTAGAGAGAAGACTTGCTTCATGCGGCTGAATTTTGTTTCCCAAATTGGATTCCATATAATGTTGTTGGAGTTTTCTCTAGGAAAACCATGATATTATCAACTTTGTTTCCAAAAAAATGTTTTTTTTTTTTCCTTTGAAAATAGTTTTTCGTCTTTAAGTTTTGAAGGGGTTGGTGATTCTTCCTGTTGTGATCAAATTGGATTGCTGATTTGAACAATTGTTTACCGAGTTTGTTCTGGAGCGGTTGGAATTGTATTATGATCAATGTTTCTCTGCATTTATGTGTGTTTGTTTATGGAAGTTTTGCTACATGAAGCACAGGATCACTTTGTCTGCACTGCTTAAAAGTCAAAGCAGGATGATTTGCTAAATCTTGTTTTGTTGGGATCTAGTTCTGAATGTATAATCCCGTGTTTTCCCTTCCTTACTTTTCACTTCTGATCATTATTTATCTATTTTTGGTCCCAGAACTTGGAAGAGACCATTTCTTTTTGTGGTATAGATAGTCATGTGCATCTTCTAGGACACCTTTTGTCTTTTACTCATTGGCTGCAAATTATTTTCTTGTAGACTTGACAGTAAATTTTTGAATATCTGACTTGACATTATTTGGTTTTACAACATGGAACTGATCCTGGAACTTTCTTCTTTCCTTGTAGGTCTAAATTTCACCTTCATCCGACCTGAAACATTCTAATTGTGGTGCTCACTCTTCCTGCTGCATTGAAGGAAAAAGTTGGTATTATAAGTTAATCACTGTGATTTGATGACTTGGTAAGACACCTTAAATTAGAGATGGTGAGCTTGAGAAGGCGCAGACTCTTGGGACTATGTTCAGGTAAAGAGTTGGTAAACATGTTTCTCTCAATTGTTGGGGAATACTTTTTATGAATTGCATCTTAAACTTAACTGACATTGCTTCAAATATGTTTTTTCTACTGCAGGAAACAGTTCCTTTGTCACTCCTCTCCCTCTATACTGTGAGAATCTATCTAGTCTTGAAAATTCAACCCAGCAAGCCAAACCCAAGAGTGAGCCTGTGCTGTCCGATGATGCAAGCAACCTGGACAGTGTATGGACAACATTACTAATGATAGATAATTATATGCACACTTTTTTTAAGCTTCATTCTTTTTCTGTAAATGTACTTCAGGTTTTCTGATTTGGTATCTGTTTAGGGCGTCTTTTATTTTGCATCCCATGTCAACTAGGTGCATATCAGATTCACTTAAACATTTATTTTATTTTTTGTTACAATGCTGTAAATTCAATTGAAAAATCCAGGTGAGGAAGAAATTTTGGCATCAGTTATGCATTCTCTATCTTCGTTTGAAGATGTTTGCATAAAGGAGAATTCAACCAATGAGAATTACTCAAATTGATTTATGAGAGTACCAGCTTTTAAATAACTATTCATTCTGATCTCTTGTCATTAGCATTCATATTTACAATATATGGGTATGCCCAATGTTAAGTGGTTGGTTGGACAACTCTCTTCTTTTTTTCTCTTTTCTTTGTCATTTTGGGTAATTGGTTGGATAAATTTGGTGGTCCAATTATCCAAATTTATTTTTATAGACTTTGCTAAATAAGGTAAAAAGGCCATTGGTAACATTTGATCTTGTTTTCAAATCTTCATTTTACTTGGAATGTCTTACTTTTAATTTCTGTGCATTTAAAGACTAATACTGCTGCACAGTTTACAAGTCTGCCTTTTGTCTGAATATTTATGAAGTTTTATCTATTTGGATTTAGTTTTTGCCTTCTGTCAATCTTTCAAAATGTTCTTGCCTAAACGTAATATGAAAAATTTATACTTCAGTAATTATTGGACTTAATTAATCATTCACCATGGGCATGATAACTTGCTCACCTGAGTTACCTTCTACGGGGTTCTTACATATTATGTTATGTTCTAATGCCCACACCGGACATGGACTGAACTGGCTTCTAATGTTTAGAATTTTAAACAGCATTTTGGGACATTCAACATAGGAAAAGAAAAAAGAAAAAGAATCTGTTGATAAGTATGTTGTAAAACTGATTAGATCAGAAGCTTTTTATTATTGATCTTTTAATGCCTCTTGTTTATTTTCTTCCAATCTTCTCAGTTTTTCACTTCATCTCTGAGAAGTGATTCCTTCTTTTTAGGTAAAGCCAATTTGGGAGTCACTTGCTCCCTCCAAGGTCAAATCTTTTGCTTGCATTGCTGTTCTAAATCACATTAACATCAGTGATATATTTCAACTTCAAAAAGCTCTTTGTCTCCTAATGATTGTGTAATGTGCTGACTGATTCTGAAAATGGTTTTCATTTGTTTTTGCACCGGTCAGCGGTTTCCCTTCCATGGAATAACTTGTTTTGTGTTGATGGGTTTTCTCCTGGATCATAAACTGCATCATAAAAGTACCTTTGTTAATTTTAGAGGACTCAAAACCAATAGAGATTTTCCAAGGTTTCAGAATTCTTATCAGATTGTGGTTATTTGGTGTATATAGTTAGAAAGAAATTCTAGAATTTTTACTGGTTTGTTGTTGTCTCCTGAGTTCCTTTGTGACTAACTAGTTCACTTGGTTTCTTTGTGGTGTTTTGCTAATGGTCTTCTGTGTCTGTTAAATATACAGATACATGCTTTACCTGTTTCATGTTCAAAGTTGTTTCCTTACATTCTTGATGTATGTTTTAAGGATTTCTTGTCACCCTGCTTTTGCATCCTTGTTTTTTTGTTTATTAAAACAAAAGAACATAGATGGTAGTACCTACCTGCCCCAATATGTTACATATTGGATGAGATGGTACGTTGTCATGCAAGTGTGAGTAATAAGTCTCACTTGAATATAGATGAAAATGTTGAGAAACAAATTAGTGAGACAAATCAACAAATTGGAGTGCGTTTGTTTTATCTGGTTCCGTAACGTTCATTGGAGCATCCTTACTTTCCAAGACAAAAGCATAGAAGGAAGTCATGTGTTTATTTTTCTGGCTCATTGGAGCATCCCCAATTTCCAAGACAAAAAACATAGAAGGAAGTTGTATGTTGGTCTGCCATTCCATTGTGGCTAACTAAAAAACATACTTTTGGTTGTAGTGTCAAGTTCACTTGTGCGATTTGACTCATGACCATTGATGATAGCTTGCATAATTTAGCATCACATTTCTGGTTGCATAAGCATTTCCATTTCTCATAGGACAATTGTTCTTGTATTAATCTGCTTTTGCATGGATCTACTTTACCAACCACCTCTACTGCAAAGCCTTATCCCATTTTGTCGGGGTGGTTAATTAATTGATGCCTCACAATTCTATCTTTTAATGCTAGAATTAATAAGTTTTTAAAAAGGTTGATGAATTAGTACTTATGGAATAGATGTTTACTAAGTTGATATGATTAGAGAGTTAAGTCCTTCATATTTTGTGTTATTTAAATCTTGACAGCCAAAAGCTTAAACTAACCTGTTTTATGTTTACCAGAACACTGCTGTTCTAGAAGAACCAGGATCATCGAACGTTTCTGGTTCAAGCTCATCCAAAGAACAACTTATTCAACCAATCACAGGTTTGTCAGTTAAAGAGGCCAATCCTTTCCTCTTTTCTTTTTATCTCTGGTTTAGTTTATTACAATGACTTTCCACTTACCTAGTAAAATGATATTTCCTTTAAGATATGTTTGTAATTATTAAATTTAGAATGAGTTTAATGTTAATTAGAAGTGAATTCTCATGTTTGGATCCCATTAACAAAAGTAAAATTTTTAAATTGTTTACCATTCAACTTTCTTGTTTGGAACACAAAAGATGAACTAAACGGAGGGGGAAAATGTCAATGTCAACAATTGAAGCTAAAATCAAATCACATTCAATTCCAGACAAATTTGAATTGATTTGTGTTTTTAATCTACATAGATTAATTTGTATTTTTAACATCAAATTAAATATACCTAAAGTATTTTACTCCTAACATACTATTACAACAACGGTCTGAATCTTTTTATTTATTAAATTCTTGAGTTATTTATCATTATTTTTGGAATTTAATAAGAAGTTAACAACCCTTAGTGGAATTATACACCAAAAAAAAAGAGTTAACATAATGATAGTTAAACTCACATGACTTGAAAATCAGGGGTAATAAAGGAGTTTGTCTTGTAGTAAAATCATAGTATCTTAACTGAACCACTTTGTGGGAGCTTGTTTACAGATCAAAGTTATCTACAAACAGTGTCTATATTGTATTAAAAACCTTTAGATGACATGGAGAAGGGTCTATTTGGTAGTTAAAAACTGTATTCAGAGATTACACATGATTAGTGAGAAGGAATTGTGCTATTATTTTCCGAATGTGTCATGTGTGTTTGATTTCCTTATCTGGTACATTTGTTCCACTTGCTAATATTATTATATATCTTGAGGAAAAATACCTAATTTGGAGTTATGGTATAAATGTTTAAATGTTTCCATACACTCTTTAAGTGAAAGTCTGAATATGCTTATTTGATCATATTTAAATGGCCATCAACATTGCTTCATTGATTACGTTGGGTATTTAATAACTTCATTGGAATGCAATGGTTTGGTATATCATTTTACCCAAATTTCTTAGCAATGAGAATCAACAATAAAAAGTGAGTGATCTCTAACTACTCTATGTACTGCATATTTGGTATATGTCGTGACTAACTAAAGCCACCAGTTATGTAGCCTGGGACTTTGTGCTCCCTTTGTGTTTTTTTTGGCACCAATAGTATCAATGCAAGGAATGCAATTTTCATGGATAACCCATTATCCTGCTATCATGCAGTACATAATGGCAAGAAAGGAACTGAACATAAAGATGTTTATGGTGGAAATTTAGTTTGACTGTGAGCATACTAAGTTAAAATAGATGTATTTTCAGCTTAGTTAGTTGAGAAAATATCCTCGTGTTTACATTTCTTGTTTTTAATCATAATTACGAAGGTGTCACATTGTTTTCACTACTTTATTTCATAGATTTGTATTGGAATTGGCACTGATGAAAATAACACAATGATAAGATTTGTATTGGAATTAGAAATTATGATAATAACACAATGCCTCCTAATATTTGAAAGCAATATTTTCTGTTAGACCAACTTTTTATTTGTGCCTGTATTCTCTGATACCTCCTTTGCCTGCATTTAGCAGGACCTCCTATTAAACGCAGAAAGCGACACAGAAGAAAGAATTTGCACAATCAAGAACAATGCTTAATGAGAGGTGTGTACTTCAAAAATATGAAGTGGCAAGCCGCCATCAAGGTGGATAAGAAACAGATTCACCTTGGGACTGTTGGATCACAAGAAGAAGCTGCTCACTTATATGATAGGTAGTATTTTGAATTATACAAATTAGTACCAGCACTATTTCCTTTGGATTCCTCAAAGTTGTAATTGATAACATGTCAGAAGACCTAGTTGGTTCTGTTCTCATTATTAGAACGTGTGCTTTTTACTCTCTATCCTCATTCCTTCTCTTTTCCAAATCCTAACATGATTTTTTTCCCACTTCATAATCATATCAGTTACCACAAACTAAATTGAATTCTGTAGCTGAAGGAGAAAGCAGACCTACTTTGAATCTAAGCACATTATTATTGTTCAGAATGTTAGATTTGAGATAAGAACAGTTTTCCAGTGTTGAACAATTTGAAGAAATCTTTAATAATGCTATGTATGCCATATCATGCTTTGCATAATAGCCTATTTTTCATTAACTTTTCTACCATCTGCCAAAGTTCATTATGTATGCAGGCTAGCTACCATAAAACATTGTTAATGCTCAAACAAAGTAGTTAGTATTTGAATGATTGCATGAAAAGGAGGAAGATTCAACACTGTAATGGTAAAGTTTTCATTTTCTCTTTATTTATCTGCAGGGCTGCTTTCATGTGTGGGAGAGAGCCAAATTTTGAGCTTCCTGAGGAAGAGAAGCGCGAACTTAGTAAATTTAAATGGGATGAGTTCTTGGCAATGACTCGACAAGCCATCACACGCAAAAGTAATCTCTCTATGAACAATTACTTGTTCTAGATTTCCTCTTCCTCAAATTTTAACAGTTGCAGACAATTTTTTTGTAGAACACAAGAGGAGGCTTAGTCCTGAACCAGGTAATAGTCATGATATGCTTCCACTGCCCAAAGATGATTGGGACACTAAGCAAGGAGTGAGTGAAGATGCAGAACAGGAAACTTCTATGTCTTGAAAGTTATGGTTATGGAATAACCTAAGAGTGGAGATGAAAAACCTCTAGCCTTAACACTTCAACTCTGCATCATGCTAGATCCATTTTTATTGTAGAAAATTGCAGCATCATATCAGACCTTGATGGCATTGATCATCCTTCATTTATGCCAATTACTACACATTAACCCAATAAAGAGTCCATCCAATGTTATTAGAATGTGTCAACTACCAACTGTTGAACTCTATCAGTCCATCAAACCAGTGCAAAGCCATTTTCTTCTTCTTCCACTTTGTGGGAATAAATATGCTGCTCTTAATTTCACTAGTAAGGATTTTTGCCGAAATGAATATTTCTCAAACACTTAATTGAATTGTTCAACTTACATTGACCAGATTTTATAATATTTAAATGATAAGAACAAAGACTCTTAATATATAACTATATCCATGCATGGTGAAGTGAGAGGAGCTCTTCCATGGTGTAACAACACATTTCTGATTTCATGTTTTTGCATATATGCTATTTATACAGTAAGTAAATTGATATAGCAACAACTATGTCTAGTTTCTTGGTTCATCTTGATATAGTAAGTATTAGACTTGATAGAAAACTAAAATTTCAAGGGCGTTATTTACTATGTGACCATTTTCAATAATATCCTTTGAAGTCCCTCTACATCTGTCTTAGCTTTCTTTGGAAATGTCTAAACCACAAATGATTTTCTTTTACTTTTTCCTTGATTGGGGTCATATAGTAATATCTTTTCATATATAAAGTTATATTTTATTCTTGTATGATCACACATTTATCTTGATATTTTCATTTCTAATATTAACTATCATTTATAGTGAATAACTTTCATATCTTTCTCTTTTTAAAACACACAATTTGCAAGAAGTGGATTTTTATTAAATTCTGTCATTTTGTATTATTGAGTACGTTTATTTATACCTAAAACGTCAGATACACTTTTTCAATTTTTACCTTCAAAGTCTGCTGATTAAAAAAAAAAAAAAAACCTTCAAAGTCATTTTTCTCTTATTTCTTTGAAGTTAAATTTAAATTTTGGAGATAAAATATCCCTTAATTTATCAAATAAAAATATTTTATCAACAAAAAACATGTATATAATAACAATATTTTAGATTTAAATGGATTTTTATATCCAAAGGCATTGACGGATAACAATGTTCTACTACCGATAACGCTGGTGTAATTTACCTAAACTATTACACAGTTTAGAAACCTTTATTTGAATTTTGAGTTGAAAATTCTTATGGTTAGATTATGTTTAAAACAATTATATCAATCCAATATTATTTAATAAACACACACACACATATATATATAAACATAAATTAGTTCATTATTATTTATTTTTATTAATTTTGACATAGTTAATCAAGAAAAAAACAACGCTAATTATGATAATTATTTAATATTTGAAGTCACACGTAAGATAATTTTTTATGTAAAGTTGGTTAAAAATAATTTTAAAAAATTGGTTAAAATTAGAGAATTAGCAGATTAATTTGGCACTTTTAACAATAAATCTTACAAAATCTTAACAAACTTTATAACAAGAACAACTGGTCACCCATAAAAGAATAAATAAATAACATCGCCAACAAAGATTAAGCTCAAAATTGTAAAATAGAAATATGTGTTCTTCAATATATTATTCTCAAATTTCAAGAAGTATTTTTCCGGCTAATCAAACAACTCGTAGTATTTGAAAAGTATTCTGGCATTTTTAGAAAAAAAATTCATCGTGTTTTGAACGGGATAAATTGGTTATAAAGATGATCGTTTTAATGAGTTAGAAAATATTTTAATCTATTAAAATAAATTTGTATACAAAGTCATAAATTTTTAATATGTTAAAATAACTAAAATAACCAGTAATTTTAATGGATTAAAAATTAATCAATTACAAGTGACAATTCCAATCATGTATATTAAGAAATTTTAATCATTCAAACCATGTTTTTAATTGGTTAAAATATTCTTCCTTACAAACCAAACAAAAGCAATAACATTTTAATGAATTAAAATTTATTTTAATTTATTTAAAACAAAACTTAACTATGATTCCAAAACATTTATGAATGATTTTCTTATTTAACCAAAATAAATCTAAGATGGAGAAACACTAATAACTTATAAAACATACAAACAAGAGTAAGCACATTTTAATAAATTAAAACTCATTTTAATTATTAAAATAAAACGTAAGTACATAATTAGTTTAATTTATAAATGACTTCCTTACCTAACTAAAGTAAAATCTAAGAAAGATAAACACCTACAACTTATAAAACACATAAACTAAGTTATACCTAAAATCAAACACAAAAAGATCATCACTTTTTCCACATCATGATCAACTTACATATTGTGGTTAGAAACATAAAATCTTTGAGCTTTGATGTATAAGATCTTTTCACTTTCAAGCTTCTATATCAACATGTAAGCTTGAACTTAAGCCTTAGAAGGGAGTGCTTTTTCAACTACAAAAGTAAAGTAAAGGCTTTTAGGATATGATCATTGTCAAAGAGATTATAAGCAGAGACATTGTGTTTGATGAAATCTTTGTGCTAAGAGTGAAACCTAAGAAAATATTTAGATAAACGTTTAGTTAATTGATAATTGTTATTGAATAGGTAGAGTTTTGTTCGGATGAAAGTATGGTAGACTTAAGCTATTCACAAACATTTGCATCCAATTGTCTAGTGTAACAAAAACAATATAATCCTTAATCCTATGTTTTGAGATCTCAAAAGGTGGTGGAGAAAATCAAAGAGATTTGAGTTTGTGAATAAGTGCCTATGCCTTAATTATAGTAGAAGTTGTGGAATCATTTAAGCTAATTTATTTTCATGATTCAATTGCATGTATTGATAAGTGGATAGTTTGTTATGCATGAGGATATGAAGTCTTTGTATAAGGATGAAACATGAGATTTGGTAAAGACACCTAAAAGTAAGAGTGTTATTGGTTTCAAGTAAATTTTTAAGAAGTAAATAATCTTATGAATGAATAGTAAAATATTTGATGGATTATCTAGATATAAATTCATCAAGTTTAGAACTCGTTTGATAGTAAAGGGCTATATAGTAAAAAAAAAAGAAATAAAATACAACAAAATATTCTTTTCTCGTGTGGTCAAACACATAGCTCAGTCTTACTTGCTCTACCAAATATGTTAGACATGAAATTAAAATAACCTGAGGTAAATATAACCTTCTTCCATAACTAGTTAGAGAAAGATATTCTTATAACAACATGAAGGAATGTATTGTATCATTTTTATCTTACATGTGAAGAAAGAATACAAAACAAGCCCATCCCTAAATCATTAACAACAATTGCTCTTCATTTTACTTTTAAGAAACATTAAATACAACATATGCATATAGGCATACAGGGGGATGAAGTTGAAAGAATCAAGGCTCCTCCACTTCTATTAAGATCAGTCATTACATATATAAATTGTTAGACGACACATTACACTATACCAATATAATTCATTTGATCTTATCCACTTTATAATTCAACACTTCCTTTCCCTTTTATCTTTATAACGTGTGTATATGTAATTACTATTTTATTTCTTGCCTCTTTGCACAACAACTTAATTAGGAGTTAAAACCTATCCTCTGAAATCTTATTGAAAGTAACGGAAGTTGAATATAATAAAAAACAAATTATACTATCAAGATGAGAAAAATTCAATATGTTTTTTTTTTTTTTATGTTTGATAAACATGTATGAATTAAGGTTAAACTATAGTTTGATATAACTTTAATTTTAATTTTTTTATGATTTTGTTTTCATATTCATCTAAGTAAATATATATATATATATATATATATATATATATATATATATATATATATATTCAAAAGTGATACTAAGAAATAATTTAATTAATTGAAAGAAAAGAAAGACAAAATATATAACATTGGGAATTTATGGAAAATTCAAATTTTTATTGTGCATGAACTAAAAAATGTGATCCATAAATTAAAAAAGAAAAATCAAATTGTGAGAATAAAATAATTGCATGAACATAAAATAGTTATCTTTTATTCAATACAAGTAGTCTTAATATCCTTGATTTGATTTTAGTGGTTGACCATAAAAGTCGTTCCAAAAGTTTGATATTCATAAAGCTTTGGTCACAATTTCTTCTAATTTTCAAATCTTAGTAGAACACTCAAAGTCTCTTATTTTTTTTTCTGGTAGTCAGAACTATTGGTTAGTAAATTAACATCCGATTGATTGAAAAGCAAAATGTATTTAATCGTAAAAGTAAAATTGTAATATTGGCGAAATTGAAAGGTCAATGGTAGAAGTTCCCAAACTGAAATCGACAAACAAAATTCATGAAAATGTTAAATGCGTATAATTTTGAATTTAAGATTATAAAATGGGTGAAATTAAAAGTTTAATATTTATATATATGCTATTAAATTATAATAATGATAATGATAATAATAATAAATTATTATTATTATTATTATTATTATTATTATTATTATTAAAATACTCTTAGAATAGTTTACTCTTAATCTTAACTTTGTTTAATATTTTACATTAATTGTTTGAGATTAGTCAGGTGATATACGTACTTAATTTTCACTCTTAAGAAAACATAACATTTTTGCTCTAACATGAATAGTGTAATTCTCTTACCTCTTCATTAATATATAGGTGTCTAGGCCAGAGAATTTCTTTGAAATTCAAAATGAGGTTGAAGCTGGCATTTATCAGCAATCATTGGTTTAACTTTTGGAGACAAAAGACAGAACCATTATTGGAAAGAATTCATGGCATCGAAGGTGGAGTTCCGTTTTTTAGAAGTTGGACAAGATAAAAACAAAAGGGGAGTTTATATTCAATAATTTGAAGCGCTGATATCTCAAACGCTCAACGTCTGAGATGTTTATTAATCAGATGTTGCAGAAAATAATTGTCCAATTGAAGCAGGATTCGGAGTCCAATAGCAAGTATAATTTGGAAAATTATAATCTGCATTACAAGGGACGGATGGTATTAGCAAAAAATTCGGTATGGATCCCAAAGTTAATGAGTGAGTTTCATGCAATTCCTTTGGGAGGTCATTCTAGGATGTATAAGACTTATTCAAGGAACAATTTTGCAGATGAGGAATCAGATGGACACAACCCAAAGATCCAGGAGAAATCTTCATTCATAGTGCACCCGTAGAGCACGTCTTAAGTTCGTGGAAGAACTTAAAATTTTAATATAACAAGGGCAAATTTAAAATTTTAAAATCTATGCGGGTGCAAATGAAAATTATAGGGGCGTAGAAAGCAATGCCCACAGATAAGGGCTTATAGCATAACACACAAAACAGACAGCTTCTTCCTGCACCTCAATAGAAGAACTAAATATCATTTTACTCTCTTCATTTTCTTCATCTCCTTAGCTGCATCCTCTTCTCGTATTTCAGATTTAACTAATAATCTACAATAATTTCTTTTTTTATATTCCAAAATCCAGAATACAAAAAATTGTTTTCATTGTGTAATCCAAAATATATTTAAAAATAAATTACATTCCAGGATTATATAATTCGATATACAAATTTTGGAAGAGTATTTTTGTATTTTTTGAAATATGGAGGTGTAGGAAGAAAAGCACAGAGGTGCAGGAAGAAGCCGTCCAGAAAACAGTACTGCTAAGGCACAGCCCAACATGCAATACAGCAATGCCAAAAAAATCCCTCGCGTGGGGTTTGCATATTAAACATAATGGAGCATTTATAATGCATCTCAACTACAAGCAGTTTAACATTAATTCTGGGAGTGGTCCTACAATTTTAAAGAGTGAATCAACTGGACACGCCCAACTCTGATGTTTAAATCTAACTCCCATTTCGTAAATCCATGAAAAAGAAAGAACTAGTGGTTAATTTTGCTCTCAGAGTACAGGGGAAGAGGGGGACATATTTACCCAGGAACAAGCAATTACCCAGAAATAAAGCAACAAAAGTAAATTTATACAGATTTAGAGCTAAATCGTATATCGCTGTTAGAAGCAACCAGGGCTGATAGTTATTTCCTTTCCAATTTGAGCTTTTAGTGATGATGAGGTCAGGATAGAAGAGAGACAAGAGAAACAAACTCCAGGGTGACACGGCCCTTGGACCTTGTGTTGATGACAAAATGCTCCGGGTACTTTCTTAACAGCATAAGCAAACCATACCAAGGCTTCCCTTTGGATTCAGGACCCGGCCAATCTTCTGATGTCAGATACCTCCTCACTCTACTATGATGCCAAACACTGCTATATTGCTCCAACAGCTAAACAAAAAGAAAAAAATATATATATAAGTTGAGCACTCAGAATTAAATGAACGAGTTCATGTATCATTTACCAGCAAGTTTTAGATGTATCATGATGCATTTTAAAGCTTATACTATGCTAATATTGACGCGTAGCAGATTATCACTCGCGCCATTATTTTCATATTCTCACTCTGTTCGTATATATAATAGATGGAAAAGCATCACACTACTAGACTGACAATTGCCACAAAAACATCAATATTACATTGTAAGCTCTCTCAGAAAACCGCTTACTATTAGACAACAATGTAACAGGTTATCTAACCCGAGAAATCCTACAGTAATTAGCCAGATGGATAATTGTGTCAATACAAAAAAATTGTATAAGCCATGAGCTTGAGAATTTTAAGTGGCTGGAATCAACAAGTACAGGAGTATTTATGAATAAAATCTGTTGCTCTGAAATTTATAGAAAATACTAGGAACATTTACTAGGGTTTTTATTTCCTACTTTCATTTTTAAATTACAAAGTTGTCACTTTGTTTTCAATATCTTAGAAAGTGGATTTAATTCTAACTCAACCTCACAAAACTGCTGTTAAAAAAAAAAACTCACAAAACTAGTTTATAAGGTAAGGTTTGCATCCACTCATAATTTGATCTTATCTATAGTCAATATAGGATTTCTAACACACCCCTCATGCAAGACTGAACATATGAAACATGTGATTAGATATTTGTGGGTGATCCAACATCAACCCAATAGTGGGTGGCATGACAAACCAAAATGTTTCTAGGATTGACTCTGATATCATCTTAGAAAGTGGATTTTGAGCCTAATTTATCCTCACAAAACTGGTTTATAAGATGAAATTTACACTCACTTATATATCACGTCAGAAACATTGTTTCTAATATTATTCATAAAGGAGCAAATGCTCTTAAATAGAATACAAAGACCTAATAACTGAAAATCCTAATGGGTATAATCTATTCTTATAATTCAAGATCAATGATCCTCTAACTTTTGAGGTGCCTAACTTTTGGTTTTTTCACCCCATTTTGTTGTATGGTATTCACACCATTTATTATCCCTTGTTCATTGAGGAAGGAGGACAATGTTTAGTTGAAAAAAATCTACGGCATTAACTAATGGTTCTCAAACTTATTTTTAATTATTTGGATGAAGTTTTTGAAAACTTAGCCCACTCAACTCTTTTGTTTCAAGAGAAATACCCATGACACTCGAGTGCAATCATCAATAAACATGACAAACCAATGAGCCCCAGATTGGTCAGGAATACTAGGTGATCCCCACACATCACTACGTACTAATGCAAAGGGAATAGGCATTCTTTTATTACTAGAAGGAAAGTCAACACGCTTGTGATTCGCAAATTCACAAGTATCACAACAAAACACTTTTACGTCAACTTTTTGAAATAAATTAAGAAACCATAATTTCTAAGGTACTGAATGATGGATGACCTAAACAAAGGTGGTATGATCAGATTTTTCCTTTATTGGAGAGAGTGGTTTCTGACATCAAGACAAGGGAATTTGACTATTGGTGTTATGCATCTTGTTAGCATCCTATAGAAGGTAGAGCCCATTCCTTAGCAAGTCCAATCATCTTCCTATTCCTTGATCCTGAAATTGGTAGGTTGTAGGATTAAAAAACCCAAACAAAGTAAATCCATTGTAAGCTTGTGAACAAAAATCAAATTGGCAAGTAATTTGGACACATGCAAAACATCCTTCAAAATTAGATTATGATTTATCATAATATCTCCTTTTCGAGCCATTGTAATGAAAGTTCCATCTCCAAATGCAATTATTTTGTTGCTTTGACAAGGTCTATAAGATATAAACCCATTAGATGAGTGAGTCATGTGGTCTATGGCTCCAAAATCAACTACTCAGGCACCTTCTTTAGAGGAATTTAACGCATTAAGTGCATAGGAGTAAGGAATATTACCTACAAATACTAAGGAGCAATTACCTGAGTTTGCAAGTTTTGTTAATGTGTCCAACAACCTCTTTAATTTCATAATCTCCTGTCTTAAACTCTGTGGTGGGTTGTGAAGAATTGCCTCACGCTGGGCCTATTTATGCCATACGGACTTTAGTATGTCCTCCACCTTTATTTCCTTTAGGTGTCCAGTTCTGGTTTGGATTTGAAGGCTTCCCATGAAGTTTACAGCACTTGTCTTGAGTGTTCACGACTTCTTACAATAGGTAGACCAAAGGGAGTCTTTATTATCTCCTTTAGTATATCTATTCCTCCTACTTCATTTCCAGATGAAGCAATCTGCCCTTGTCCAACTTTCTTCCCCTTGTTTTGTAAAAGCAAGGCTGAACTTTCAGTTGATAGGGGTTCTAACATTACTCCTCTACAGCCTTCTTCTGCACAAAACACAGTCATTCTCTCATTGAGTAAGGATGGGTCCTTCCCTAGCACTTAAATTCTAACAGGGTCAGATTTATTGTTTAATCCTATTGGGAACTTGAAGATCCTGTCCTACACCTCGTAGCGTTTAAGTAGGTCAGCATCTTCATTGCATTCTGCTTCAAAGTGCTCATCATGGTCTAACTCCTGCCACAAATTTTGTAGTGTATGGGCATATTCACTAACTAAGTAATTCCCTTGTTTTGTACTTGAGATTCGCATCTTACTCTCTCATATATTTGGGCAGCATCACCAACTTTCGAATAATTTACTTTACAAATATCCCATACCTCCTTAGTTGTCTTCATAAACATGCAAGTATCACTCACCTCTGGTGTCATGCCATTCCACAACCATGATAGTACAACCACATCTGCCTCGTCCCATGCTGCAAATTTGGGATCCAAAGAATGTCAAGGGTTGAGATGACTGATTCGCCCTTCCCCTTTAAAAAGGTTTGGACAAAGTAAGACCATTTTAGGTAATCGTTCCCATTAAGCCTAAGGCATGATTGAACATTTTGCAGTTCAACATTACCCAAATTGTCTTATTGGTTAAGGGTTCTTTGAGTATTGGACATTTTTAAGGTTTGAAGTATGGCAATGCAGACTCAGAAGGAACACAGTGGAATAAGAAAGGGTTGTGGAGTTGCAGCAATGCAGGCTGCGCACGTGAATACAATGGAAGAAAGAAAGGATAGCGGTTTTGCAACAATGCAGGCTGTGCAAGAGATTACACAGGCTCCTGAAAAATACCATGTCAGAAAAACTGTTTTTGATATTATTCAGAAGACCAATTGCTCTTAAATAGAATACAAAGACTAAATAACTGAAAATCCAAATTTATAATGTATATAATCTATTCCTACAATTCAGGATCAATGATCATGCACAATAAATATAAAATATACTGTCAGCCTATTAATCCTCCTAATTATGTAATTAAAACTGTACAGGGAAATATTAACTGTAGGATAAATCATGAAATTCTGACATACTATAAATTGACCTTATCTCTAATTAATATAGGATGTCCAACACAATATTTTTATCGTTCTAAGAGATTTGTAAAGAGAAGAAAGAAGACAGAATTTATTTTTCCTATGCAAATCTTTGAAATCAACAAACATATGGAACACATAGCAACAGTTCTATAGTTAGAAAATGAAAACATAAATTATGAAAGCAGAAATATAAACACATGCAAATGCTCTCTTATATTTGGAATTGGAAATTCATTTTCACTATAGCTGCCTACAAACAATATCCACCCAAATTTGTTTGGATTTGCTTATAGCTTCAATTGTTGTGGTTGGCATTTTCCCTTATTTGTTGAGTCATTTAATTCTTATGAGGAAGAATAATAAAACAAGCTTTGTTCAAATAATCTATCCAGGTCGTGAATAACAAAATTGTACCACTATAACAACATTGCATCACATAGTGGCAGCTGGCCACTATTCTGAGGTAGTTATATTGTGTTTGAGTGTCAAAAGCAACTGATACCACGGGAGTTTCACGCATACCTAGGTCACTTTCATGAAAGCATTCAAAAACATAAATAACCAAATTTTTAATGTTGCAGTGGAAATTTTGGGAGGTTAAAATAGAAGGGTTTAAAAACATTTTGGGATAAAACTCTTTCGTGCTTCTTTTCATCTACACGTTCTCTCTGTGAACCAATTCTTGGTTACTGTCATCAATCAACCGATTGGTCTGTCTATTTTCTTGCAATGACCAGGTTTTGTCCAGTGACTGCAATTTTTTCAACCAGGTTGTCTGTTTTTCCCTTTTTGCTCTCACTGTCCTACAGGTTATTGCTTTTCTCTTATTGTCCGGTACTATTTTCCTCCTCTGTTTTTTGATTTCTGATTTCAGTTCTTTTTTGTTTTCTCTAGTCTGAGTTTTTTTGTCATCTGTCTCCGATAGAGACAAAGTAACCTATTTTGTTATCATCGTTGGTACCCTCAGAGTTAGAGACTTAGAGGCTTAAACTTGTTTTCTCATCAACTTTAATTGTTATTTACTTGTACGTTCTGTTTAAGACCCGTAATTTTTTGTTAATTATGAATGTCGTGAATTAAGTATTTTTTTTAGCATTTATATGTATGTGGTATAAATTATGTAATGAGTAAAAAAATTCAGAATGGCAATCATGCTGCAGTGTTACATATCCTGCAATGTTTTCGTGATTGTTCGACATGCACAGCTATTTAACATCGACAATAACTGTAAAACAAACTCAATTCATTTGTAATGTGTTCCAAAGTGGTGAGATATATGTTGCAAACTATGCTGCTTCCATTTTAAATTTGCAACACATTTTAATGTTGTAGCCATCACAGCTTCTATAGTGCACAAAATCATACAATTTTTCAGCGATTGCTGGCATGACTAGTAAGCCTCAACCATTATCAGGGTTCAAAACTGGTTTTACCCGGAGTATTGTCAACTTTGGGTTTTCTTAGTGGGCAATTTCGAAATTGCATCCCATTTTAATGCTGTGGGCACCAAGTCACAAAGGTGCCGGTAATCATACAATTTCATGACAATTATGGGCATGACTCCACCCTTGTTGGAAACACTTTTACCAACATAATAAATTGAGAAGTACAGGCGAACATGAACCTTTAGGAGAAAGATGGTACGCTCTAGGAGAAAGAAATTGAGAAAGAATATAATAAATTACATGTGTTGGGGGTACACACGACTTAAAAGAGAAGTACAGGTGAACATGAAACTTTAAAATGATCATCAGAGGGAGATAAAAGAAAAAAAGCTGTTTCAGGCACCAGATGGATGGCAAAGGGAACAGAAAATGAGGGTGGAGGGCGGAACTGCCAGACTCAACTCTGTACAGTGGCCGCAGGAAGGATGACAGAGGAGGAGTCAACAGAAATGGTGACAGCAACTAGAAGCAGGGTCCATAGGAAGGACAAGAAAGAAGGGGCTGAGTTTCAATTACATAAATGGAACTCAATTCCTTTTTCAGAATTAATAACTCCAGCCTAATAGAATAAAATGGGAAAAAGGAAAGAAAACAGGAAGCTGCTGCAACATATAATGATAAAAACTAACCTCCGCATGGAGTTTTTCCATAGGCATCCACTCTCCAGGGCCACAAAGATCAGAGAGAACAGTAGCTACAGATGATACTACATCCTTTTCTTCCAGCTGCTGAAGCTGAAGATTATCAGCATCACGATCAACCCGGGATCTGCCTTCAGACTTCTTATCTGCAGGAACCAAACCATTAAAGTGATATTACAAATCCTGAGGCTATTCATGCAGAATAGAAGTTGGCTATAACGCAAAAAGAATACACAACTGAGACAACACCAATAAAGAAAATTCACAAGCTAGACAAAATGAATGGATTTCCTATTTACTGATTTGATAGGACAGCTTCATCGTATTTCTGAACAAAATCAGCTTGCTGCTATTATGTTTCCCTTTCCTTTACAGAGGGAATACTTATCCTCCTTTAGGTGAACTTTTTCACTTCTACCTTTTAATGTATTCATGTATTGAAAAGAATAAACAAGTTCCACGACTAAATAATTTCACTTTCCGATATTAAAAACAAGTTTTTGATTCTCTGTTGTATTTTCATCAAAGCATTTAACGGGGAATAAATCATTTGAACAATTTCGTAATAAAAGAAATATTTATTCATAACATAATCACTACTTCATATTTACGAGTTTCAAGAGGATTCAAGAACTTTTCCACTAGGTGTGCCAAGTGTTGAGTAAAGGTTGATACCCCACATCAAATATAGATACTAGTGAATAAGACAGGCGTTGTAACGCTTGTGCTTGCATTTTTGAAAAAATATGTGTCCATATTAAATATTGCAATTAAAAAGTTATAAAAAACGAATTCTTTAAAATATATTTAAGTTGTCTTCTCTATTTGTTCAATGTAAAAAATGTTGAAAAATAAAAGTTGAATCTAGGGGCTGTAGGAAAGTTGCAGTTTATTTGCCTTATATGCGTAGGGAATAGTTATATTTATGAGTAATTTTGGAAAAAAGTTGCATACACCAAATGAGAAAGTCCCCATTATATATTGCTATAAATAAATTATGTATCTCACCAAATTAAAGCTTGCATAAGCTTAGGCAATCCTCAACTCATGAGCCACAATTAGTGTTTGAGTTAGGCCCAACCCAAATTCAAGATGGTTTCTCTTATTCAGTGTCTATCAATTAATGTTTAGCAATAGTAGGGGATATTTATTCCTTTTACGAAATACTGGATAAAAAAGTACAAAGAACAGACTTCCAAAGTTGTTCTCTGTAAATTTTTGAGATTCCTCTGCAAATTTTCAAATCTAATTTCTCAATTCTGCCACTCCCCTATAAAGAATATAAAGGATAAATATAGATAAAATAAAAAAGGATGACTAAACAATTCCTATTTTTGTAGATAAAGATAAAAAGGGTTGGCTAACTTATCTTGATAACGATTCTTAAAAAGTAGATTTAGACCTAACTCAACCCTATAAGACCAACTTATAAGACGAAGTTTGTACCCATCTATATACTATAATTTGGATGTATCTCTAATCGATTTGGAATTTTCAACAGACCCTCTCAAGTAAAGAATGGACATACCTAGTGTGGAAAAAAATATGTATGGGTGATCTGCTAGTAGCCTGATAATAGGTAGCATGATAAGTTCAACAACCCTCACATGGATCAAATCTGATACTATTTTAGAAAGTGGATTTAGACCTCACTCGACTCGACAAAACTGACTTATAAGATGAGATTTGCATCCACTTATATATTATAATTTAGCTATATTTCTAATCAATGTGGAATCTTGAACATCTTAAACTTAGGAAACAAAGAGACATTGAGCTGAAGACATAGTATCCTCTAATAATAAATATATGATCCAGGAAGAAATAAAAGCATTCCTTTCTCACCTCACTGCGTTCTCATCCTTTCTCTCACTCCCCATTATTGTTCCTCGTCATCAATGCTACCCACCATCGTCTCTGCTTCCTTTTTTCACCAACAATTGTTCTTCTTTTCTTTTACTTTTTGTTTCCACTTCCCCTTTTCTTCTTTTCTTTTTTTTTTTTTTTTTTTTTCCCTTTTTTTTTTTTTTTTTTTTTTTTTTTTTTTTTTTTTTTTTTTTTTTTTTTTTTTTTTT
>Ga0099824_1004318_pt1 | contig 20497 bp, 18 predicted proteins | sample SiratrowhiteBW_FD_76837 | JGI IMG/M metagenome (GOLD analysis project Ga0099824, IMG submission 76837) | Root nodule microbial communities of legume samples collected from California, USA - Siratro white BW | ecosystem: Host-associated > Plants > Roots > Nodule | place: USA: California... | reverse complement strand
GGTAAAAGCGGTACGGATCTCATCGATTTTGGTGTTGGCCATTTGTATGGCTTCCATATCCCGTACCTTGACCTCCTGGTCGCCAATCATTATTTTTTTGGTAATGTCTGGTGTGGTATTGACAAGGGCGTGTTTGAGAAGAGCAATACCATCAAACGTGCGGCTTTCTGCCTTGACGGCAAATTTTTCCCATATATGCAAATTTCCCTGATGGCATTTTACCGAAAAGTCATCGGAGCTTTCCGAATAGTTTATATGTACATCTGCATCGAAAAGATGCGAAGCAAAACGGGCATAAAGTCCTGTGGGTATCCAGCGTTCGCCTAAATTAAAATCGAGTTCCTCAAATTCGATACGTCTTGGTCGGCCTTCTTCCAAAACAGTAAGGCTTGCTTTGGCATGGCTATCTTCGGGATTATTTTCGAGGTAAGTTTTGACCGCTTGGGCTTTTACAACTACGTTACCTGCAATCCAGCGTTCGGCTATTTCATATTCCTTTTGCAGGGGATTGTAGTAAATACGACCGTGTAATGCTCCTTTCAAAGCATCGGCCGTCATACCGCTAATTTCGGTCATAAAGTCCAAATCCACCCACCCGTATTTGTCCAGCGATGCCGCTAATGCTTCATCGGGATTGTCAGTTGCAATGGTTGTGGTTGAAAAACTTACAGGATGAATGAATATATCGGCTTTGTGTACAACGCCTCCTAACACACGTTCCAAATAGGGGATTTCCTTGCCGGAGCTATCCGTTTTGATGAGCTTGATATTATCAGCACTATTAAGGCTGCCATACCTTTTGACAAAGGCATCGTATAATCGGTTAAGGTTTTCCCTCTCTTCTTTTTGTTCAGTCTGAAACGTTGCCTCTTTATTGTAGAGCTGTTGGTAAACATCACGTATATTGATGTACGCTTCCGCTCTGGCTTTCTGTAAGGTCGGCAACTGCAAAGGATGGAAAACCGCTATGCCGCCTGATGCATCTACATCTTGCAGGTGACCGACCCAGCCATTATCTACAGCGAGGCAGTCGTTGCGATGGAACGATTGCATTTCGCCACTATACCGAGCAGGTTGTGCAATAACTTGCGTAACAGCATGACTATTCCCTGTGGCAGTCGAAAACAGGTCGTCGATAGCTTCCTGTTTTTTATCTTCGGCGGAGGTATTTGCACTTTTAAGTGCCGGTGTATATGGTTGCTGCATCGAAGTGAACAGGTCGGTTTGCCGACCTATCGCACGGCTATTCTTTTTAGTGGTTTTTCTTTTAGCTTTGGGCGTTCCTTTGGGCGGATCAGTTGAAATCGCAGGTTCGCCCATATTTTCAAATAGGTCTAAAATGCTTAACTGTTTTAATTCCTGCGGATTTTCCCGATTGGTTTCAGGAGTTGGAGCAGAGAGCGGTTTTTGTTGAATGTTCACAGGTTCGACAATCGCAGGTGCAACGGTTATTTCCGTAGGTATTTTTCTTGTAGGTTCTTCGCTGCGTTCGTCTTTATACAACCCTAAATCCAGATGCTTTCTAAAATCTTCGGAAAGCATTTGTTTCAAGTCTTTGGCAATTCCCTCAAGGCCGTCTTTATGCGTATAGACTAATGCAGGCTGCCCATAGGCATCGGTATCTAATTTACGGTCGGTATGTACAATCCTTGTACTGTCCTGAAAGAGTGCATTTCCCGGTGTGTTGTACTCCGTTCGATTGCTTTGGCAAAACAGATCTTCTCTTTCGGTCAAACTTTGTTTTGCTTTGTTCTTTTGAAGGATAATTAAGTCACTGCCAACTGCTGTTCCGGCATAATCCATAAACAGGTTGTTGGGCAAGCGAACCACTGACACCAGATTATTATCCTGCATGAGCGCCCTACGTATCGGCTCATTGTTCGGGCTGTTGAGAATGCCCTGCGAGGTAATGTAAGCCAGAAGACCACCCTCACGGAGCATATCAGCACCTTTCAGGAAAAAGTAGTTGTGAATGCTTCGGGCTGACTGTACTTTTGCACTGTCCTTACTTCGGGAATAGGAAAGGTCAAAAACGGAAGTATCGCCAAAAGGAATGTTGCTGGCAATTATATCATAGCTGCTGTTTTCCTTTTCGGGAATTTCCTCAAAGCCGGAAATACGAATATTACTGTGGGGATAGAGCTGTTTTAAAATCTTGCCCGTGAGCAGATCTTTTTCATAAGCAGTAACATCTGATTTTTGGTTTTCTGAAAAGGATTGTATAAATGAGCCAATGCCCGCGGAGGGTTCGAGGAATTTATCTATTTTCAGACCACTTTCACGCAAGGTTTCGGAAATGGAATGTATAACTTGTGGAGGAGTATAAAAAGCCGTCAATACGGAGTTCTTCATACTATCCACATACCTGCGGTATTGCCTTTCATCTTCTGAATTTTCTTTGAGTAGCTGGTGGAGTTCGCGAGTGAGTGTAAAAAGATCGTGTTCGGTTTTTCTCCAATTATTGATGTCAATTTCATTTGCTACGGGGTTCAATACGAATTTAAGACCGCCAAATCCGCTGTATTTCATCAGTAGCAATCTTTCGCCTACGGTGGCTTGTCGTTTCTCCTTTTCCAGTTTAAAAGCAATTCGCAGGGCATCAATGTTCTGTTGGAGATGTTGCTTTTTACTGAAGCCCATTTTCCTGTATCCATATTTCGATGGCTCCTGTTATTTCTGTATAGAGCAGGTCAAACTCATAACTGTATGCGAAGTCGTCGGTTAGCTCATAGCCGGAGAAAACTTGCAGGCAGATAGGAAATATTTTAAGGGCAAATGGTCTCAGTTCCTCGTCTGCCATAATGGTATCAAACTCAATGCAGACAACCTGAAAAACAGTGTCAAACCTGGAGAAATGCAGGTTTTCAAAGAGGATATAATTTGCTATTTCATTGCATTGTACAATAGTATTTCCCAAACTAAATGCGCCATGGTAAGCATTAACTGCCCATGAGGAACGCTGTTCAATAAACTTTTGGTCGTTTGCTTTTTCGGGGAAGCTGGTATTTAATAATTCCTGCAGTCGTAATCTGAAATACGATAGATCTTTTTGCTGTGTGTCCATACTATAATTTTGTTTAGAATTGGCATGAAACCTAAAATTATAGCACTAGATAAGAGCTTTTCCTAAAGTTGAATGCTTTGGCTTTGTAAGGCAGGATTTGACGTGATGGACAATAAAAAAACCTCTGAATATTTAGAGGTTTTTAAGGACTATTTGAAATTATGGCTTTCTTTAACGTATGGTATAATCTGGTTCATGATTTCTATTGTGCTACTGGTAGGCTTACTTTCTATTACTTTTTATGGCTTTTATTTTTGGCAAACTCAAAGGAAGTTTCGGCATTATTGTTCAGAACGATGTATGCATCAAACATCTTTCCTGCCTTGCTTTTCATCCCTTTGATGAGTGAAGTCTTCCCCTTCCTGACAAGGCTTTCAATATTGTCTATACCGATTTGCACGCCGCAGACATTGCGGAACTGTACCCAGCTGCAAGCTTCATCGGGACACTTCACAATTTTGTCACGTATAATGAGCCCGTGGCTTTTACATTTCGGGCAGATGAGTGTTGGCAGGTTATTTTGTGCAATGGAAGTTTGCAACAATTCACAGGTTATAGATGAAGCATAATTTTCCATTTCCTTTTGAAATGTTCCGGCATCTGATTCGTTGTTTTCGATTTTCTGCAATGCGAGTTCCCACTGGGCGGTCATTGTCACATCTGCTATTTTTTTGTCTTTGACCAATTCGTATACCTGCAGTCCTTTTTCTGTTGGTGTCAAGGATTTCTTATCCCTTTGGATATAATTACGGGTAAACAATGTTTCAATTATCGCAGCTCTTGTCGCTGGGGTACCGATACCAATATTCTGCAAGACTTTACGTTCGTCTGCATTTTCAATTTCTTTGCCGGCATTTTCCATAGCCGACAAAAGGCCTGCTTCGGTGTAAAGCGCAGGCGGTTTGGTTTTCTTTTCCAAAACGGAAGCTTCTTTTATTTTGAGATCATCCCCCTTTATCACCAAGGGTAAATCCTGTACTGGTTCTGTATCATCATCGGAGAAACTGCCTTTAATGGAACGCCAGCCAGCTTCTATGATCTTACAGCCTTTTGCGGTAAAATCATAATGCAATACCTGTAGACCGACATCCGTTAACTCTTTGATACAAGCTTGTGAAATGGCTTCGAGTAATCGAAAGGCAATCATATCATAAACCGCATTTTCCTTTGCATTCAGGGCTGATGGGATTTTATCAGTAATCAATAATCCATGATGGTCCGTAACAAGCAAATCGTTCACGATACGTTTATTAAAACGACCCCATTTCACTTGAGATACTGCTTTTTTAATGTTTTCCCTGTTTTGCAAAGCTCTTACAAGGATGGGAATTTCTGGCCACATATCCTCAGGAATGTATTTGCTTCCGGTACGAGGGTATGTGATAAACTTTTGTTCGTAAAGGCTTTGAGAAATATTGAGTGTTTCTTCGGCAGAAAGATTCAATTTTTTGTTGGCTTCTTTCTGCAAGCCAGTAAGGTCGAACAATAAAGGCGGTTGCTCCGTAACGCTTTTGGTTTCTGCCGATGTAACTATTGCCGTTTCACTTCGCTGAATGGCTTTCAGCGCATCACCGGCAATTTTACGGTCTTCCCATTTGATTTTTGAGATACTTTTAAAATCTATCAGCTCTTTGTTATGTGACAACTGTATCTGCCAATAATTCTTTATTGAGAAACTCCTGTTATCCAAATAGCGTTTGCATACTAAAGCCAGTGTAGGTGTCTGCACTCTTCCGAGTGAATAAACCCCATTGGCTGCTGCAATGGAGAGTGCTTGTGTAGCATTGATACCTACGAGCCAGTCGGCACGGCTTCTGCCTTGTGCAGCCTGATATAATCCTTCAAATTCTTTCCCGTCTTTGAGATTATCAAAACCTTGTTTAATGGCTTTTTCAGTAAGCGAGCTTATCCAGAGCCTTTCAAAGGGTCTGCTACATTTTAGGTATTCATAAATGTACCTGAAAATAAGTTCGCCCTCACGTCCTGCATCTGTGGCTACGATAATGCTATTGCTGTTGTTAAAGAGCTGTTCAATGATTTTCAGTTGTTTTAATGCACTTGTATCGGCAGTATAGGCTTTATCTTTTTTGACTTTTCGGACGGTCAGTAAAAAAGGGTTTGGGAGTATGGGCAGTGATGCTTTATTAAATCCCGTGATCCCGTAATCTTCGGGCATTCCCAATCCTATTAGATGGCCCAGTACCCAAGTAACAAAATAGCCGTTACCTGTCAGGTAGCCTTCCTTTTTCTCGGATGCTCCCAACAAGCCGGCTATTTCCCTGGCTACGCTTGGTTTTTCTGCAATTATTGTTTTCATACATTTTACATTTTACGTCCTTTCGATTTAGCAGGTGCGTCGGGTGCTTGCTGCTCTTCCTGTTGCTTTCTGTTGTTGGGATTTGTTTGACCAGATTCCAAAGGCTCTTTGATATTCTTGGTTGCCTCATTGGTTTTGCCTTCTGAGTTGACCGCAGTCTGCGTTTTATGTGCTTCAGTAGGTTTGGCCTGTTCCTTAATCTTGTCCGGATTTTGGAAAGAGAAATCGGTTTTATTGGTTTGCTTGTTGAAAGTGATATAACCATTATATTCCTTTCCGTTCTTATCAACCAAGCCACTTACATAAACGGTTTGTCCGTTTTTGAACTTTTGGTATTGCTCTTTATCCAGCTCTTTGTCTCTGAAAGTTTTCGGAACTTTTTGCGATTGGTTTTGCTGGGTGTCCTGCGTCTGTTTGTTGGAGTTGTTCCTGTCGAACTGGAACTCTACAAAACGCTTGTCGGCATTGAATTGTACGGTTGCATCAAATTCAGTTCCTTTCTTGGAAATCATTCCTTCTAAATAAAGTGGTTTGCCCTCCATTAAGGTTTGCTTCTGCTCATCATTAAGTTTTACACCTTTAAGTTCGTCAGGGATTTTGATAAACTCAGTACGTAATGCTACCAGCTCGTTGGTAAGCCTATCCACACTGATAATGGAGGGAATGGTCTCGTTTGGATTTTTTGAATTGACCAGATTAACCACACGCCCCATATTGCCGGTTTCAAGTAGGTTGTTCTTGTCTGCCTGGCTGAAGCTATGCCCGAAAAATTCAAAGTTCAGGTTGGGCTCTTTGCGGATTCCGTGAATAGCAACTACTACCTGTCCGTCGTCATTCGATTGCAGGGATAATCGGGCATCCATTCTTGTAACGGCGGTTCCCAGATTTAGGCTTACAGGTACAAGCTCATTTGTTTTGTAACCTTTAAGTAGCGGATCGAGCAGGTTCATTTTTTCAAGCTTCTCTTTACCTAATCCCAAGTTGTTCATGGTTTCCCAATCAATCTGTTCCGGTTTGTATTTATATTCATTTGAATCCGGAGTGGTCTGCGTTGTTTCCATATTATTTTTATTTTCTTGTTTATGATTCTCTTCTGGTTCTTTCTTCACTTCATGCTGTTTCATTAATTTATCACCTTCAGGGGTTGGGTGATCTACCTGTTTTTGCATCTCCTTTGCAGTATTAATAGCCAACGGTGAGGGAACATTGAAGAATGAAAAATTGGTAGGGTTCTTCAGTTGGCTGAAAAAATTAGAAAAGAAGTTGGAAAATAAATCCCCTTGCTTATCCACTCGCATGAACTGGTTCTGGTTTTTCTTTGTAGGTTCAACGGTTTTCAGTTTTCCTTTTTCGTCAATTCCCTTCACGGCCATAATTTTCATTTTCTCTTTATCCAGTACCAGTAATATCTCTGACAGTTGTTCGGGAGAATCTGTTTTTTCTGAAATTTTTTCGCTCATAGTTTAAAATTTTTAAATTCAATCCCGAAAGTAAATTAGGTCTTTGCTGCTTGGTGTTAAGTGGCATCAGCTGGCGTTACTTGTCATTTATTGGCTTTTTTTTAGGCACAGGTGCGGTAAAGCTTTCCCTAACCAACTGATGTATATCTGAGAGCTTGTAATAAATTTTTCCGCTGATTGTATAATACAGTAGCTTGCCTGACGAGCGGTATCTTTGCAGTGATCGTGCACTTATCTTGAGCATCTGAAGGACATCCTGACTGTCCAGCAGCTCTTCTCCATCAACAGCTATATGCTGATTCTTACTTGTGTTTACCACCTCCGTAAGGATGTCGAACCTCTCCATGATCCGGTCCATCCACGCTGTAAATTCCATTCTATCGATATTCATAACAAGTACTTTTGATTTAACATCACAAAATTGACACATGAAAAAATTATTCCCTGCCAAGTCATACCCATTGGCAAGGGAGTTTTTTTAGCAATAATTCTATCAAATATTGGAAAATAAAGGTTTTAGATAGAGCTTTCATTGCGATAAGTAAGAGTCTCGCCTTTTTGCCAATTGGCAGATATGGGTAATGAAAAAGCAGCGCCGACAGCACTGCTTCAAGAAATATGAATGTTGTAAAACCTACAGCTCCTTATCCATATATTGCTCAAGGGAGGATTTGAGCTGATCCAGGAATAAGGTACGATTGGAGGACCTGTCTTTCATGCGATGAAATGAATGATGGATATCTCCAAGAGGTATACGGAAAAGTATCTGAAAGACCAGCGTAATTTTCCGGATTCCAATCTTTCCGTGGGATATGACTCCGGAAGCATAAAGTGCATAGATCAATTCAATGAGGGCATTTTTAGAATCTGTCCAAAAAATGTCTTTAATGGATTCATTACCTTGAAGAAATGTGTTATCGGAATCTTCTGGATTTATTTTTGAGATTAAGTAGGCATAAATCAGGTCATTGGCCATGATCCGTGCGGCCTTGGAATCATAGTAGGTAGAAAACCTATGGTCAATTTCAAAAACATAACTTTTGAGACCATCCCGGTAATTGATTTTTCCGCGCACAAAGTATTCTTCATCACGGTCATTTCTTCCGGATCGGTAGTAGCGGTAGAAATAAGAGCCGCAGATATGTTCCTTAAATTCCAGTTTCAATTGCTGAAGCTGTCCCATAAAAAATTTATGATACATCTTGCCGTTCTTTACCGGACATGCTGTTTCGATTCGGAATATCTTATTGTAATAAATAAGCTTTCCTAAAATCTGGGGCTTAATATCACGAAAGAATTCTATTTCCTCTTCCTGGTTATTAAATCCTTCTTTGATAATATGCTCTCTTGCATCTTGGAGCAACTCTTTCAGGTAGAGTGTCATTTTGTAGGCCTCGTCGATAAGATGTGCAGTCTCAAGAGAGATTTTGTCTTCCATTATACGGATTTCAGAAACAATTGAATTCAGTGATTTCATAGCATACATGGATTTTATGCAATATCCTTTACAAAAACTTCCGGGCTGTATAAACAAATCGGCCACTGCCATAGCAAAACATCCACTAGGATTTAAAAAGTGGTGCTTCACAAAAAAAATAGTAAAAAGATATTACTGTTTAATTGATAAAAAACATATTCCAATAAAAATTTATTCAGGTTTGAGGTCAATACGGTATTGCGTTGGGGACAGTTTGCTGTGCCTCTTAAAAAAGTGGCTGAAGGCTGAAGTGTCCTTAAAGCTTAAAGATTCAGCTATGTCTGCTATGGACAGTTTTTCATCTGCTAGAAGGAGGTAGGCTTCTGAGATGACAGCGGTTTCTACAAAATGTTTGGCGGACATTCCTATAACGCTTCGGACTGTTTTGCTCAGGTGGCCCTGACTGACAAATAATGCATCCGCGTAAAACTTTATTTCACGGTGCTCTTTACAATGCTGTTGAACGAGTGCAATGAAATTCATGACAGATTTATCACTGCGGCATTGGACTAGTCCTAAGTGTTGTCCATATTTGTAATAAAGTCCGCAATATTCGTAGAGTATCAGGTTGAAGCAAAGCAGTAAAAGTTCTTCTTGAAAAAATGTATTAGCAGTTGATGTTTTTTTCTTAAGCAGATAGTACAGCCTCAGCATATGCTTCCTTTCAGATGAGGTGAGAGTCAATACAAAAGGTGATCGGCTGGTCAGTGCTCCAATACATGCACTTCCTAGCCTTGACGTTCTGTTGGAGAATGCAAAATCAATTGGGCATGATATCACACATGCCTGTAGAGTTGAACTTGGATTGCATACATCAAATCCAGGTGGAACAGGAGATATACTTCCTGCAGAAAGTGTGAAACTGTAGATACTGCTTGTAAATCTAACAGTACCGGATGTGACTAAAGCCAGAGAAAGTCTGTCAGAAGTAAAAATAGCTTTCAATGCACTGATTTCTTTATAGTCGGCAAAATAAAGGACCTTTAAATCGGTCTGCCATTTCTTATCGCTTTGGTTTTCCAAGGTTTTAGTGTTTTTTGGATTATCGGTAAAAAAGTTTGAGGAATTGAATTTCTACTTGTGTCGCTTTCCCTTTGTAAGCGCGGAACATAGGATAGTAAAAACATATAGGAGGTTTATCAGCATGGTGATAAGCATAATCCAGACAATATTTTTAGGATCAGATATCTTAAGGCCTCCATCAGGCTGGTAACCTACCATTTCATCATAATCCAGAAGAATTATGATGAAATATAGGTTGCTTAAGTTCAACACAATGAGCAGTATGGCGACAATTGCAGAAGCCTCCCTCTCATAGCATATCAGTAATAGATCTGCTCGGATCACTGTATGATATTATTATTTTTACATAGGCCGACAGTGGCAGCCATCTTGACTGCCAGTGCAGGACACTCATCTGATCCTGCAATTGATGCAGCGATACTGGTAACAGATGTTTCCCAATCTTTATCTTTTCTTTTTTTCTCGTAAGATGAATAGCGGAGAACAGAAGTAGTGGTCAGGATTATGCGCTTTTCACTGATGTTCATTTCAGTGTTTGCTAAAATTGCGGCTTCGTAGGAAATAATCTGATTGTAAATCTGGTCATACGGGTGGTCATGGTCAAGAGTCAGGGAATCTATAAAAGTCGAGAGACTGATTCTGGCTGGTGTCCTCATACCTGAAGCGGCAAGAACTGAGGGAAGGAGATTATTATTATTGACCATTGCTGTAATTTCTGGCAACCTTGCAGTTAGTAATGGGTTACCTGAACTTAGCGATATAATGCCAGGGTTGGAACTATAAACCGAATCTACTGCATTGGCAATGAATGCTATGGAACGTAAATTTAAATCTGTATTTTCCAGATCTGCCAGTATATCGTTATGCATCTGTCCTGTAAAATCATAAGGGTTTAATGCGTTATTGGGCGTAACTCCTGATTTCTTGGTAATAGCATTTACAACATTTGCAGTTTCTGATGCTTCGCCTGTATATTCGTCAGAACAGGAAGCAGAAATAAGAGGCAGGATCGCTGCCAGGACTTTTAAATTTTTCATGTGTACTTGTGTTAAATGTGACTGATTACTTTTTTTTCGTCAGTTCATTTTTCACCCGGGGAAAGCAGAACGGTAGCTGGTTTTTAATCAGCAATTGCTTTTGAATTCACAGCAAAACTATGTGCCTTTAGCTTCTGCCGCAAATGCTAATTGTCGGATTTACAGCAATTCTACTAGCGATTTTCTGAAAATCGGCAGTGGCTTTTTACAGGCTTTTTATAAGTTCTATGTGTTTTTTAACTATCTTTGGTAGATACACCACTTCTTAGGCAGCCCCTTGTATCTTTTTTTAATATATCATTATTGAAATGGGCCTCCTTTCCTTTGGAAACAGCTGATTTATAATATGATTTTAAGATGTCTATTTGTTTTATTTATATGTTTTACGCAAGACGCACCTGCGCAGAAGCATTTCAAGCAAATTCCCGATTCTTTAAAGAATAGGGATTTTGACTATCTCTTTGATCGAATAGAGGAAGGCCATGACAGATCAGTATATCTGCTATCTTTTTTAATAAAGGCAAAAGCGGAGTCAAATTGGGAAGAACTTTCAAATGCTTACAAGAATTATGTTCACTATGCACCTGACAGCCTTAAGCTTATATTTGCAGACAGTATGGTCATTGCAGCAAAAAGATCCAAAAGTAATGAGATCATCGGATCAGCTTACCTTTCCAAAGGGATTGCTTATTATGGCAGGAAGAGACTTGCTGAGGCAATGGATATTTATTTGATTGCTGACAGTTACATCAAAGAAACAGATGATAAGTATCTCATCTATAAAACGAAATATCACGTTGGGCAGATAAAATACTATCTGGGATACTATGATGAAGCAATACTCATATTTGAGGAATGTATCAGCTATTTTAAAAATTCTAATGTAAGAGCATACCTGAATTCCCTCCATTCATTGGGGGTCTGCTATAAAATGGTAGGCAATCATGGTCTTTGCACTTCAATAAATGAAAAAGGGATAGCAGAAGGGCTCAGGACAGGAAATCATGAAATGGACTCCTACTTCATATTTTCTGAAGGTGTAAACCAATGCAAGATTCATAACTATAAGGCAGGAATAGAAAAACTTGAAAAGGCAATGCCTGGAGTTTTGGAAAATAAGGATTTCTCCAATGAAATGGTCGGATACTTTTATTTGGGGAAATGCTATTGGGGACTGAACAATAAGGAGAAGGCTATTGCATATTTTAAGAAAGTTGACGAAATTTATGTAGAGCATGACTACATGCGTCCAGATCTTAGGGAAGCTTATGAATTCATGATAAATTACTACAAGAGTAAGGACATGATCAGGTCTCAGCTCCATTATGTAGAGAAATTGCTTGAGGTCGACAAGAAATTGCATCATACTTATGCATATCTTCAGGGGAAAATCCGCAAGGAATATGAAACCAAGGAATTGCTTGCAGCACAGCGGACACTTAAGGGTACACTGGAAAGACAGGGCAGGAATAATCAAATATTATTTTACGCAAGCAGTGTGATGTTTATTTTTATAGTTTATGATATTGGAAGGTATTTTAAGAATAAAAAGGAAGCAAGAATAAGTTATGAAGCCCTGTTGCAAAGAATAGAGGACTTGGAAAAATCTAAGGACAGAAAGGTGGATGAATCAGATTTTTTAATGAGCAGAGATGCCGAGAGAGCCATGCTGTACCGCTTGCAGAAATTTGAAAAAAGCAAAAGGATTCTTGAGCCTGATCTGGACCTGACCAAGATGGCCGGTTATTTTAATACTAACACCAAATACATGTCCCAGATTATAGCCCGGCATAGAAACAAGAGGTTTAGTGAATATATTAATGAACTTAAGATAGAATATATTGCGCAAAGGATTCGAAATGAAAGGCTTCTTAGGAATTATACCCACGAAGCACTGGCTGAAGAAGCAGGATTCAGCAGTACCAGGCGGTTTGTAAATGCATTTATTAGCAGTACTGGTATAACACCCAAATATTTTATTGAAGAATTACAAAAAAGCAAAGAAGCCTAGGATTTGTCGAAATAATATTGATGATAATTTGGATATTAACTATTAAGCAACTAAAAATCGATATCAATTTCAACTTCTTTACCTTGGTAACATTCTTTGCATTTTTGTGTTTGCGAATGCGGTGCTACAACAAAATTATCAATATATTCAATATCATACAGCGGAGATGAAGGGTAATTTTTAGCTGATTCCAATATGTTCTTGACCTCGTTAAATACATTGTCAGGGAGTGAAGGCACCATATCAAATCTTTTCCGGCTGCTGTACATATATTCAAAAAGATGCGGATAATGATCCTCAATGTCTTCTCCGCTTTCTTCAAATAAGGCAAAGTTTGAAAATACGACACCTGAGCCTCGTCCAGAAGAATTTATCTTTTTTGGACCCAATCCGATCCAGTTGATTTTAAATTTAATATCCTGATCTTCCTTCCACGGAGACTTTCCGCCTATACCGATAACCGCGTCATAATTCCAGTTTTTTACTTTGCCCATACAGTCCTGATTGCCAAAAATCCCGGCTCCATCAGGATCTCCTTTATGGGTTCTTTTATATATTAAAATCTTCATCAAAATGGTTTTTGTCAATTTGTAAGTTACTTGATATTTAAGTTTGACCCTTTTAGAAAATTTGTTATTTCTTTTAGATAAAATGTTGGACTTATATTACTATGCTCATTCTGTATTTGCAAAGTCTAAAGTTTCTCTTTAATTGAATTGTATTCTTGGTGCAGTATGTCTAACATTTGTAAAATCTTGTCAAAGCATGCATCATTAGTTTCCCTGAATTGTATCTTAATTTTTTCTGTAAATTTCTTTAAAGCCTGAGACCTTACATATTTCATTTTTTTAACATCTTCATCTGAACTTCTCTCAATATACCGCTCTGTCAAAATTGTATGGTATAAAGCCTGCAATCTATATAGTTCCCTATTGATATAAGAGTGTCTGTGAACAACAGAATTTCTGTCGTTATAATACTGATTCAGTATCTGTTTAAGTTCAGTATATTGTGTTTCCAATAACGTGTTTTGTATTCTAGCATGGCCGATGATCTTTTTATAATTAACCTTGCTTTCGTCAACATTAAGATGAAATACCACATTGATTAATTGAAGAAGACGATCAGTTAAAGATACAACCCTAATCATATAATTCTCCACATTGTAAGTCAAATGATCTCCTCTACTTATCTTGTTTTTTGAACTATATCCGAAATTATTAAGAAGCCCGACTGCATTGTCTAGTTGTGACAAAAGTGATAAAAAATGAACAAAGTAAAACTGTGTATTGTTTATATAGCATTCCAATTCACTATAGTCTTCTTTATCGATATTTTTCGGTGATTCATCCTCACCAATTTCCAATGTAAGCACATGGTTGTAAATTTTATCTAACTTATTCATTCGTATATTTAATATTTACTATCAGATGTAAGACAACTGTTGTGTTTCTTTATTTTTAAGAGAGCAGATAAAATTAAAGTTAAAATCCATCATCAGGATATTTTATAAAATCAATATGTTTCAAACATGTAGTAAGATTATACATTATATTGGACAGCCGTTCATTGATTTTTAAAAAGACGTAGTCATTTTCGCCAGTCATTTCCAAGAATTCACCATTTTTAAAGATAAATTTTACATGTTCAAATTCGTACTCAAAATCTCTCCCCTTATAGTAGCCCGCTGAATGAGAAACACAATTCCTAAGCTTTGAACAGAAATCTATAAATCCTAAATCGCTCTTTGCATCGGCAGGATAGCAATTTTCCTTTAGTTTAGAAAGATACCTGAATTTTCTGGAGAGCGGAATAAACGTATTTTTCTTTAATTCTGCCAGCAATAGTTCCTTTTCATCATCAGGCAGATTTTTACATAATCGGATAATTTTTAAATTTAAATCCTGCACCATTTCTAGTAAGTCTGCGTCAGGAATAATATCTTCGAAACAAAAGGAAATCGTTGTTTCAAAATTCGTAAATGTATCAACAAACAACTTTCTGTTTAACTCATTATGGTAAGCCCCGGAAAGTAATTGATGGTCAGCAATCTCGTAAATTCTTGTTACATGAGGTTGCAATGCAATTATGCTCGAATCGAATTTTATCGTCCCATTTTTTATTTCCTGGCTGATTTTAAAGAATATTTTTCCATGGTAAAATTCATTGATGATGGAGTATAGGTTTTCGAAATAAGCTTTACGTACGTCATTTTCCTTAAATTCGATGGAATGGATTATTGATTTAATTTTCAGGGTTAAATCATGAAGTTTGTTTAGGTTTTCCATATTGCTTATTTTCCTATCTAAATACCAATTGCAATGACCAGGATTATGATTTCTGTTTATTATTTGGTACTTGAAAACTATTTCTGCCAAAACCTAGATCTAAAAATTTAATTGCTGTGAAGGCACTGATCGAGTTGTCAGGCGAATCTTGCAGTAATTGAGCGAATTGGGTAATAGGTTCCCAATTGGCTAAGACAGCTTCGCGGGAAAAGGCAATTAATTTATTTACATCCGTTTCAAATTCTGGAACTGAGTTTTCTATTAACATATCCACTTGATTGTAATCATTTGCCGAGTGGCTCTCGTCGAGATCAATATTGTTCTGTTCGCAAAAGATTCGTTCCGCTTCCAGGCCAGCATAGAATATTGTTGCTGCATCAGCTATTATGTCAGGATCAGAAACTGTACCAGCTGAAATCTCTTTTCCTTCCTCAAGTAGTTTTCTTTTGCTTAGTGTCACAAAAGTTTCACCAGTAGAATCCGATGTTAATGTAATATCACCAGTAAGGAAATGATAAGATGATAAATAAGAAAGTACCACATGGGCAGCTTCATGTAAAGAGGTTAATTCTATCATATTCAGTTTTATTTTTAAGTGTAAACTTTAAAGAAATGCTTATTTTCTACCGCACAATCTTTTAAATTCAAAGCGGACATCTTCAAAAGTGGGTGCCCCAATTCTTGATATTCTTGTATAGGTATCTATTCCGTTATCTGTGGCCATCGCATTCCAGAAAAATTCTTCAACCTTGCCCGCATTTTTTAAATTATTCAATCTCATTCTTGTAGCCCTGATTTTTCTTTTGATGGTAAGATCTGCTTCAGGGTTATTCTCCGCAGGATATAGAACGTGTTGTTCAAGATAATCAATTAGTTCTTGTTTTGTAGAATTCATGGCATTGCATTTTGTTTAATTAAGTACAAAAAAAATATATAAGCGAAATTGGAGCATTATTGTAAAGAAGTACTTTAAGTAATTTCAACGATATCTTCTTCTTGATTGTTTAAAACTATGACTAAATCTGTGGAGCTAAATTTAGTAGTTTATTATTTTTTAGTATTTGTTAAATCTTGACTTCTTTCCATCCTTTACGGGATGATCTTGAAGTCGAAAAATATCGTAGCGGAATTTTAAACAATTTTTTTAAATCTTTAAGGACACTCTCTAAGTTTTCTCTATTCATCGCATTTGGATTCTTCTTAAACATTACCTGGTAGAATGAGCTCCAGAAAATTGCAGCATCGTCCATGTATATTTTCTTGTCAGGACCAATAATTGAAAAGCAATCAGAAATAGGAAGGATTTCATCAGCCAGCTTATCATTAGTTGATAAGCATGATGAAAGAAACAGCCTTTTTCGATCTAGCTTATCGCCTAGAATCAGAGCTAAATCCTTAAACTTAATTTCATTAAATGTAGTGAAAATAGAGTCTTTGCTTCCGTGACAAGAAATATGAAGGTATCTATAATTTAAATTTACAAACTCTTCAAGTAAATATTCAAATTCTGCTCGTGTGCGGATATAATAATATTTATGCTCTATCTGTGATAGATTGAGTATTCTTGAAATTATTTCTCCCTCGAAATATTTTTTTTCTTCGTCTTCAAACTCTAGGCTTTCGATAATGAAAACATACGGTTTTGTCTTTTCAAATTCAGTCATTAAATAATGTATTTATGCTAATTAAATTTGTTGATGTAAAAGTCTGGATTAGCTTTGTTTTCTATTCGAACAAAAACTAAATAAGCGTTTGATATTTGTTAAAGATTAAAGGTACCTGTGCGATGATGTACTGATTGAAGAGTTTTTTTAAATAAAGCTACAATTCATCAAATTGATCTCATTACTTGAGCTTTACATTATTATAAATCAATAAATAATGAATAGAACCTGCTTCTTTCAATTTTTTTCTCTTTTGTTATATCCAAACTTTGTTCAAGAAGCACCTTGCTGTAAAATTGCTCTAGTTTTTTTAATAGATTATCTAAAGTCTGTTGCTCTGAGCCGTTAAAAAACATTCTGTTTTTTAAAATGAATCCACGCAAAGTCTCAATCTTTCCATCTATTTCAAATAATTCAATAGGAGTATTTTTATTCAATACAGTTCTGATAGAGTCAATTGATACATCAGTCATATTATCTTTATCGACACAATCCGGATTTATGTAACTAGGATCAACTTTTACTCTTAAAGATGTAATTCCGACACCGTGAATCTCAGAGTAGAAATCGGTATAAGTGCCGCAATAGGAATTTTCAAATGTGATCTCGTCCCCTTTAAATGATCTGAAGAAATATAGTGCTTTAGTCAGTGTTAAATTATTATTGGTCATAAATTTTGGATATATTTTTATCTTAATTGATTGTAGTGCAATTTATGGTAAAATTTAATTAAAGACTTATTTATTGTTGAAAGTCTGGTTGCACTTCAAAAATAATATCACCATTAAACATTCAATTTTCAACTAATTATTAGCAAACCTAAAGAACTTCCTTTTTATTATTTTATGGTTTTCCGTAATATATAATTTAAAAATGCAAAATACATTTTTAATGTTGGAAGGGCTTGCGTATAAATACCTGTTTTTAGCAGTAAACTTTATTCAATTATCAAACTAAAATTGGGATCATCTGAGAGGCATTCCCAATTCATTTCAAGACGACTTGTCGAAGAATAGTGTGTTATTACTATATGGGTAATATTATAGTTTTCCTTAAGGATTAAGTCTGATGTGAATTTTATCTCTTTTGGTCGGCTTGCTATCTCTACTAAACGGACATACTGGGGCGTGGTTAAATTTTTAAAACTTATTTTTAAGTAAAAATCTTCACCGTCGGACAATCCTATTGTAATATTAATTGGTAGTTGAAGATTATCGTCGATATATGCAATATCCGATTTATTCTCGTAAACAATTACGGGTTCCTTTTTAGTATTCATAGCTTCATAATATTTTTTGGGAAATTAGACTTTAGCTCGTCTTTGCGATGGCATATAAGTTTTCAGGAATCGATTAATTTTTTTTTCAGCTTCTCAAACTCCTCTTGGGTAATTGCACCTGTGTTTTTTAAATCAGTAAGTTTCTGAATTTCTTGGCTTAAATCAATCACTGGTACGTCATTTTTGCTGTCGGCATTCTTTCCTTTTTTATATTCCTGCACATATTGATTCAATATACCGGAAAAAGTTACTGCTCTGGCTAGATGACTATCGCTGAGCTGGGATGTCATTCCTTCTGTTCTTCTAATGCTGATATTGGCAAAATTTAGGTAATGTCCCAAAAAACCACTTGAAACGCTTGAATCATATATATCAAAAATCGGAATTTGTATATGTGTCTTTTTCCAAGGCAGGAAACCTCTGCTAACCTGAAGCTCGCCGCCATTAAACGTCCATTTGACACTGGAAAGATACAGCAACTTTATGGCCTTGGAAATTGCTCCAAGTGTACCAAAAATAAGCAGAAAAAGAGAGAGCCATTTGGTGATGATGCTAAAGGAAACATAGATAGCAAATATTGCAACAAGGATTATTAGACTCGGCCATACATATACCGACCAATGTTTTCTGATGGTAAGATTCAATACTTTCATATGCCTTGATTTGGAATTAGTGGGTATGCAGTTATGACTCAATAAAAAAATGGCTAGAAGATTGAGCTAAAGCGTATACCCACTGTATTGATTTTTAGTCTGAAATATACAAAAAACTGATGATACTTAAAACCTAGGTTTTAGGTGTTACCAAACTTTTCTAGGTAGTAAAAAGGTATTATTTTTTGTTTTTTTTCGCTTGTTCAATCAAAAACTTTTTAAATGACTCAATCTCTGAATTCACTATTGAATCATAAACATTTGAAAAGTCTATTAAGGAAAAACCCATTGCTTCAATGATTAAAAACAATGTTAACGAGTTTGGAACTGACTTTGCATTAAAAGTGTTTGAGACCGTTGCTTTTCTGATATTTACAGACGTAGCAATCTTATCATAACTCTGCTTTACTGGCGGGTTACTATTGCTTTCAAGTAGCTTCCGTAAGCTAATTGCAATCTTAAATATAGTATTGTCGTCTGTCTCTTTTTTCACAACTGCAATTAACATTAACTAAAATAATTTATCGGTACGCTTTGGCGTACCGATTTTTTTTAATATATTTGGCTCAGTACTAGTTAATCAGTACGTGTTTTATTAAATTTGCGATTCTTCAATAGAAAACATTTGAAGCATTCGCTTGGAGTCTCGTTTCCGAAAACTGGTAATTTTTAAGTGCGCGAGATGATAAGTGTAAATGCTCACGCCTATAAAGGGCGTGGGCTCACTTATTCGCGCATAAGGGTATACCAGTACCTCGGAAGCGGATATGTTGAGTTCCGCGCCTCTTTTTTTGGCAACAATCTTAACTTCTCTAAGCTACTTCATTATATAGGAAAAGAATCGCAATTTATGTTTAACCATAATCGGTTTGCCTATGTTGTAGTTTCTTTATTTTCATTTTTTTTAATACCTGGCCCGTACTGGTATCCTGCTGAGTTAGTCGGGGAAAGGGCCAGGTTATTATGCTTCAGCTTCGCCACTCACAAATACTGCAATATGCAGATTCGAAAAAATACACAATAAACAGCTATTAACTTATTGAATAACCAAAAACCAAATTATGCCTATGATCTATTAATTAACAAGAAAAGCCTTCTATAACTCGTGGTCGAATACTAGCATAGAAGGCGAGAGAAAACCAAACTTTCGTTCAATTTTAATCCTTTTTAAATTTATGAAAAATCTTTCATTTAACAAGGGCAGGCCATCCTGTCTTTACATTTTTATATTTGTGCTATTGCTTTCCAATCAAATTTTTGCTGATGAACTAACGTTCAGAAGCTACACGAAGCAGTTACAGCAACAAATTACAGGTACCGTTAGTGACGCTTTAGGGCCGCTTCCCAGCGTAACAGTCATGGTCAAAGGAACTGCCATTTCAACCGTAACAGACGAAAAAGGGAATTTTTCAATTATGGCTAACGCTACAGATATACTTGTCTTTTCTTTTATTGGTTATACTACTCAGGAAATCCTAATTGGTAATAAAACTGCATTAAATATAATATTATTTGAGGACAGCACCCAGCTTAAGGAAGTGACTATTAATGCAGGATATTATTCAGTAAAAGAGAAAGAGCGAACAGGAAGTATTGCCAAAATTAAAGCAGCTGATATCGAGCAACAGCCTGTAAGCAATCCATTAGCCGCAATGCAGGGTAGAATGGCAGGTGTAAGCATAACGCAATCTGCAGGTACACCGGGAAGTGGTTTCAGTATTCAAGTGCGTGGACTTAATTCAATTCGTGGTGAAGGTAACGACCCACTATATATTGTTGATGGTGTACCTTATGCATCACAAAGCATGGGAAATAGCACGGTTTCAAATGATCGATTCGGAGGATTGTCTAGTCCTTTAAGCAACATTAATCCAGCCGACATCGAAAATATTGAAGTTCTCAAAGATGCGGATGCTACAGCGATCTACGGGTCTCGTGGTGCAAACGGCGTCGTTCTAATTACAACTAAAAAAGGGAAAACAGGAAAAACAAAGTTTGATTTTCAGTCTTATACCACTGTTGGAAAAATAACGCGCAGAACGGACTTACTCAACACACAGCAATATTTAGCAATGCGACGCGAAGCATTCGCAAATGATGGCATAACAAACTATCCAGCAGACGCCTATGATGTCAATGGCACTTGGAATGATGGACGCGAAACCGATTGGCAAAAGGTATTAATTGGTGGCACTTCAAACGTTTATAATGCACAAGCTACAAT
>Ga0099824_1004317_pt1 | contig 20498 bp, 9 predicted proteins | sample SiratrowhiteBW_FD_76837 | JGI IMG/M metagenome (GOLD analysis project Ga0099824, IMG submission 76837) | Root nodule microbial communities of legume samples collected from California, USA - Siratro white BW | ecosystem: Host-associated > Plants > Roots > Nodule | place: USA: California... | reverse complement strand
AACACTAACCGGATCGATGGTACCATTAGGTAATAATGAGTAAAATAGAAGCCCATCCCCTTGGCGTGGCCTTACTTTTAAACCAATACAGTCCTCGAAATTATAAGTACCGTCCATGTTGAATCCATTCTGCAGAATAGTAACGCGCTAATTACCTCCAAAGTAGATTAGTAAATGGGATGTGTGTGAATAAAGATGTAATGACAAACTCACCTCAAAAGGAAACATGGTCTCCCCACCTTCTTGAACATCAGTTAAATACAGCAAAAAAGAAGCTACCTGCATGGAACTTAGTTAAGATTCAAACCTATTAAACAAAATCTGTAAGTTTAAGAGCTAAAATTGCAAAGATAAAAAACGATTTAATATTAAAATATGAGATGTAGATAGGTATAAGCAATTTGAGTGGATATCCTGAAAATAGAAATAGGGACATCCCCAACGGTTTGAATAGGATACTTCATTATCCGTTTCCACACATTTTTAAATTTTTTTTTTCTTGTACAGATAGTAACTCCAATATTCATTTTTGTACCCTATTATTGACACTTTCATATCTTAATTATAAAAAATATAATATTAAATTAAATTCAAACATACTAAAATAATTAATTACAAAAGCATATTTATCATGACAGCCTCGCTTTATTTTGTGATAAAACGTATGCAAGCTATGGAACTACGATAGATAAATGCAGTATAAGAAATCTCAATATGGCTAGAGGATAATGTTGTGGCTATGGAACTACAATAGATCTACACAACAATAAGAAATCTCAATATAGATCCAAATACTAGAAAAGAAGTTATCTTCCCTCTAACTTCGTACCAATAAGATCATCCATATCAATACAATTTTTTTATATTATTTTGGTATCAATTTTGAATTAAATAATTTTATTATTTCATAAAATACATAACAATATATTCTCATACCGTATAACTTATTAACTAAAAAATAATCTTATAATTTATCAACTTCTAACTATCTTATTTTTTTAAAAAAAATTATATTATTTTAATATAAATGCAACAATACATACCCAAGAGGGAAGTTTTTCCGCTAGTGTAACCTAGAAAGTATTAGACTCCTCTTTTGAGAAATTAAAACGTATAAAACTTCAATTCATTTTAAGGTGAATAAGCTTTCCACCTATCCCCTTCTTTTCCTCAACATAGTTGCTGTTTTAAAAAACTTTTTTGATATTTTTTTAAAAACATGCTATATTTTTAATGAACTATTATTCTTGGTGTATTTTTATTAAGAGACAACACTAAAAATTACTTATCAAACAACATGAGCCTTGTCCAATTTTAAAACTTTATCTACAGTTTAAAACAAATACCGAAAATTTTAAATAAAACCTCATAAAGACATTAGGAGGTGTATAAGATTTCATTTCATTTTCAAAAGTCCCACAATGATGTTGGAAAATAGGTGTCACGACATTGACATGTCCTAAGAAAGGAAAAAGGATAAGGATCTCTCATGCTAAAGAAGAATATGATAATCTTGAATTTGAAAAAAAAAAAAACACGAAATAAGGCCTACATTAGAAGAGACTCATCCTTTCACTTATATAAATACTATTTATATGAATAAAATGACATTAAATTTTTCACCTCTATAAGCTCTCTGTAATATACTCGTATCCTCTCCATTCTCTACACATATTTATTTTTTATTCACATTTTTAATTAATTTTAAATTTAACACAAGCATTAAAACTCTTAATACTAAACTTTGTAGAAAATGATAAACCAAGTGGCATGGTTGTCGGTGCTAGATCTGGTAGGCAAACAACTATCCTCAAAATTCATAACAGCTTAAAAATGAGAACGTACGAGTTTTACTTTAGACGTACCCGTCGGCTCTTTTGTGGGCCATATTCAGCATAATCAAATGCATCATAATGAGAATTGTATTTCTGTCCAATCTCATAGCGTAGGATATTAAATGCCTGAAACATCATTATTTCTCAGATAATTTAGAATCACCCAAAATTTGAAACATTTACAAATTCACCAAAATAAAAGGCAAGGAAAGATAATATTTATAGTCTAGATGTACAAGAACATTGATTTTAAAGGTGTTTAAAATTGTTTTCCCCTTTCTTTTAGTTAAAGTTTATTATGGTTGATTAAAGGCTAAGGCAACATGCCAATACCTCTAAACTATACTTAAAGCCTAGTTAAAAGTTTCGATTGCACCTAATCAAAAGGAAAATTGAATATTACAAATTTCAAAAATCATAGTAGGTATCATTATTTGTACGCATCGGTGACCCTATTATTTTAATAAATAGAAGACAACATAGAAAATTTAGTTCAAATTCACTGGCAACAAGAAGAATATGGACTATTACTTTGTTAGAGAAGGAAAGAATAAAAAACTCTCCAACTCAATCTTTTCATTGGCAACAACACAAATGTGTCGTTGAACAATCGGAGATTCCTTTGTACAAATGTACGGAATCAAACATCACAGGCATCAAACAAAATGTTTCCTGCCAACCATGAAGAACAAATTTACCGTTAGAAATGGTACAAATTTATAAAATGATTCTTCGAATTTCAATTCACCCATCCCACCAATACGTTTAAGTTTAATATATGATCATCAGAAGCTATGATAACAAAATGATCTCGATACTAGGAGGATGGATACTAATATTATCAAAAGAAAAACAATAAACTTTCGTAATCTTAATAAAATATTTATAAAGCTTTTTATTTTGCCCTTACTTTTACGTCAAGATAAAAACATATGTAAACTAATTAAAAATTAAGTAAAAATATCAGAATAAATAAAAAATAATAGTTAATATTATCATACATTTTGAAAAGAACACTTAAACAAAAAAGTTTCAAAGATTCGATCGTCAAAAGAAAAAAGGTATATAGAAAAACATTATCTCTCCTCTGCAACTTCAACACGATGAACAATCTATTAATAGTGTGTTTGTTGTTTAATTCCATTCAATTGAACCCACTAGCGGATCAAAGGGGAGCCTCGGCCCTCGAACCCATCTTCGTGGGATCCACCGTTTCCAACATCTTCGTTTGCTAGCAGAGACAAGATTTAGTGTTGTGTGATTAGGGAGAATGCATAGTGTTTACCTACGTACAAGGTGAGGGTGGTGCACTACTACTCCTGTGGGAGGAAGAGAAGCTAATCCATATTGACTCGATGTATGGAGAATGGACGTAAGTGGTTTTATATGAAGATTAGACACTAAAACTACGCAGTTCGAGTATATTATTTTGGATTCCAAATTATTGCTTAAGATTCACCACCAATTGAACCTACTTCCGGTTCAATTCAATCCAATTTAACACCCACATTGCTTGGAAAGTGCAAAACTTCCATTCAACACCAATCTAACGAACACCTAAATACTGAAACAAGAAAGGATCAATCCAACTAAGCACCATACAAACCCTTAGTACTCTCAACTCTGCTTCATTTCCCACATTTAGTCTTAACATTAACTGAACTTTGAGCCAACAGAAGCACCCGATGTTAATCCATTTTGTGTGGGGGATATGATAAAGCAGAAGTATGGCAAGCAACAAACTAACATTCACCAAGCATTATTCTAGAGAATTGAAAGGTAAAATAAGGTTACGCAAAAGCACCAGTGTGCACCTATTAAAGAAACAATTTGGTAACGTACCTGATGTATTTTCTTTGACTAAAGCCATTAAGGAGAAAGTTGAAACAAAGAACAGGTTTTGCAGAAAATATAGAAAATGACACCGAAAGGAAAAAAGTGGCTTATTTAAGAAGAAAAATCCGGATACCAACTAATAGGGTTCGATTGGTTACTTGTGCAAAAAGCCTTTTCTCTTCCCTTATAATTAGTGCTTTGGAGAAGTAATAGATATGATGAATGATACTAGTTTTACTAGAGATGAAAAGCTGCTGAAAATTAACAGTTTTTACTTTTTATTACAGATACAAATTCAAACAATCGATTAACTAAAGCATAAAAAAAATAAGAAAATTCATTTTAGTAAATGAGATTAACAAGCATTTTCAAAATGCCCTTTCTGCAGAGCGAGACAGCCAGTTGAGTAGGGATGTTACCTCTCCATGAGTTCTAGGAATTGTTGTTGCTTTGGCAATTTTCTCCTCAACGGCATATAAAGTCCCCGTTTCATCCTCGGAAGCACTCATAAAAACACCATAGCTGTTAAAAGAAGAATGTAGACATAAGCTCACAATATGACTTTATATTACATAATGTGCACCTTTGGATTTTAGGAGAAGAGGTCCTCATAACCATAATCGCCAATTCTACCATGGGCCAGATCATTTATCTTAATTAGACTGTATTTATAACAGAGAGTCTCAGGAATTGAAAATCCCTCAGATTACTTGAGGATACCTTTTAAAGGAATTAGTTTAAATCATAATAAATTTATAAAACCTATCATCTAAGAACTACATGAGACTTTACGTTATACTATCTTCAAGCAGATAAGAGGTCAAGATTCAGGAAATCAAAACAAGTTGCGATGATATCTTGCCTATAAAGTTCGCAGTCTTGGTTAGAGGCAAGGAATATGAGAGCATATATAAAGGAATCGAACAGATTCCATCTAATTTCTCAGAACTTGAAAATCTGTCAGGTTCACCATAATCCCAAACAGAATCAATCATGCACGTTAGCTTTATTATCTTAGCCATTCCAGGACTAGTCTTTCTTTTGACTTTTGGTGTAAGCATGCGATGTTGACCTTTTGGAAGAATTTGTGATAAATCATACTCCTAGATTTAACATTCTACTTTATGCAGTTCATAATGAAGGCAGACAATTAAGTATTCCACTACACATTACCTTGTTCTGATTCCCTTTGTATTCTCCTCCGTTTCTCCCTTACGTAACGCCAATGTGGATGGCTTGAGTCCTGCCCTTGCCATTTTAATTATGCTTTCACATTGTTGTGCACTCGCAAAATTAGGAAAATACAGAGCGCGGGGGTACCAGCTCAAAACCTAAGGACCACAAATCAAGGACACATTTATTCGAAACTCAAAGCTCAACTGCTCAAGTAGATCCTCCAACAGAATCGTATGCTCAACATTATCGCATTCACGCAACAATTGAAATTATAAATGCGATCATCTCATAAACGTCTATGAAATCAAAGTATTAACGTAAATTCACCATAATAAACTAATCTAAAGATATTGCACTATTTCAAACAGATGAAAGGCAGATTTTATCTACCCTAGCAGAAGAACATTTCAGCAAAAAAAAAATAAAATTGCGTAGCATGAAGCAACGCAATCGCGCACCTGAAAAGGAATCAACGTAAAGGAATCGTCTCCGGATTCTCCAGCTTGCAACAATTGATACTCGGTCTCCTCCTCCGTCGATTTTTCAGTTAACCTCGCTCTCGCTCTCGGCATCAGCCTCAGGTCGTATTCACGTTCCTGCAAATTCCAGCGATCTGTTATTTCAAATACTTTCCACCGAAACAAAACAAAATCGAAGAAAAAAGAGCTTAATATACAGAAAAACAACGTGATTAGGATTGTTGTGAGGAAAAACCTGAGAGTGAGAAAAGAGACTGGAAGCAGAGAATCCAGCGAGAAAGAAGAAGATGCCTATAAGGAAGACGAAAGGCAACCCGAGCTTTTTCGTCCTCCAGTTCCATCTCCAATTTCCCTTAACCGTTTTGGTTTTCATGTGGATTTAAGTTATTCGAAGTGTAAAACGAATGCTAACTTATGCAGAGCAACTCTGAAAGATATAGCACTTGACCGATCCGCATCCGAAGTTGACTATGCTGCTCTTTCAGCTGCTAACTACCCTTTTCATAACGGATTTACAGCTGCTACACCGTGTTTGTGTCCACTGTTTACTGATTTGAATTTGCCTTACATCCAATCTTGATTATCAAATATGAATTAATAATTAATAATATATTCAATAACTAGTTAAATAATATTTAATTTATATCCGACACTGGTGTCTATAAAAAATAAAACAAAAGTTCTTTTTCAGACAAGCACTAAAATTCCGAATATTTAGCTTTCTAGAAATATACAAAGAAAATTATTTTATTTTTTTCCACGCATTTAGGTTTTTATTTGTTTTTATACCGATGAATTTTTTATTAATTTATTTAATTTTAATGAACTGGTTAATAGAGCTATTTATTCAATTAAGAAAAACTTGACCAAAAACGCATTTTTAGCCTTTCTATCCTAATAACTATAAATAATACCGCATCTGATTCTATGTATAAAAAGCAAATAATTAATTCACTATGAATAATAAAAGTATTTTAATTAATAATGACAATAACATGACATTTCAAACACGTCTTTACTATTATAGTACTTCACAGTGAATGGGTCTATTTCTTTATAAATAATAAATAAATATGTAATTAATAAACTTCGCAATAAATTAAAATATAAAAAATTAACTATGAGTGAGTTCAAAATATGTTATTATTTATATGATTAAGAGCATTTCCATTCCATAATTTATTTTGTGAACTTATAATTTAATTTTTATTTACTTTTTGTGAGTATAACTTTTGTTACGAAAAGACACTCTACACTTCTATTTCTTATATATATATAAAAAAAACTCAATAATGCAATTATAGTTTTAAAAATTCCTGCAACATAAAAAACTTCCAATTTTCTTCACAAAGGAGGCACTGAATACTTGTTTGTACTTTTAAGATATGAAGTATATTTTTTCTTCATTTATCCTTTTTTTTTATAAAATGGTGAGAGAATTAAATCAAAAGTATGGCATCAATTATAAATAAAATAATATGTTATTCTCTGTAAGAATAAACTAAAAATAAATATTTTTCAAATAAGACAATAAATAATCTAGAAATTATTTTTTCAACATGTATTGAATGTAAAGAATATATTTGTATTTCTAAATATTTTTATTAGTAACGAAATCTGATATTATTTTAACTACTTATAAAATTATTTACAACCGGTTTAGTAAGGTTTATATTTTTAAAAAAATAAAGAAAGAGTTTAACGATTACGTTAATATTATTTACTAACTGATGAAGTTTATATTTAAAGGAAATAAACAAAGAGTTTATAACATCTTCTAAGACATCGGTTTACAAAGCTCTTTCAATAATTATTTATTGTTTTATGTATAATGTGTACGATCTTTCCATTTATATTGGGTATTAATGAGAATGTGATAAAAATGTTAAATTTAAAAAAAAATAACTTTGGAAAATTATTTATATATAAAAAATAAAAGCCATGAAATAATTACTTACTTAACTAATTTAAAAAAAAATACAAAAATGTATTTAAAGTTTTCAGGAAGTTCACAATAAAAATTACTTTTCAAATGTGTGAAATTGAAACGTGGTTCAATTAATATTTGAAGTTTCACATTTTAATTCATGCATTAAACGTAGACATTAAATATTCACATTGATTAATGAAGTGAAATTATAATCTCTAAGTCATGCATTTTTCATGAACCAAAGTGTTCATAGCGTGGACGAGTTAAACCAATCTTTAAGTCATCCATAAGGAGAATTCTCCTTCCACACATGTTCTTCGTCTCTAGGATTCCTTTTTTCCTTTTTTTCACTGTTCATTCGGCATTGATACCTTTGTCGTGGAGTTGTAAGAAAATGTTAGAACATTGATTCTTTCAAAGTTGTGTCATGCATGTGGAGTTATCAGCATGCTTGTCCATGGCATTGACTTGCTGCACATACTGCGCAAATACTATTGAGTTCATTTTACTATTGGCACGTGAATTGGCTTGGAAAGCATCTAGCATTTTTAATCAAATCCAAAGGCCAATGATTTTAGCTATACATACACAAATTCCTCATAAACATACTTATGTGACATTGCCGACAAGTCCTCTACATTAGATTTCAAATTTTAATTGCGGTTCAACTTTGTTTAAGGTGTTTTTTTACTATCGTTACAAGATAAGGTAGTAAGGATAATTTAATTTATTATTTAATTGATTTTATAGTATATTATGATTTTCACGTTACATTATGACAATATTGATATTAATTAAATTAAAACATTTTTAAATAGTCCATTTTCGTCTTAAGTGTCCCATAGATCACCAGGTTAAAAATTTAATAGACCAAATTGGATTTGGCCACCTATTAGTCATTGTTTATATAAATAATAATAATTATTTACTCATAGTATTAGTTGAACACTAAAAACAAAAACTCATATATTTCATTTTTTTTTACTAAAAGCCATGTTAAAAAGATATAGTCTTATACGATGATCTCTATGTTGATAGACTAGTTGCCACCAGTGTTAAGAGTAAAGACTTAATGATTATTTGTGACCCGTTATTTGGTTTTTATTCACCCCAAAAGGAAAAGAAAATTCAACCAAACAATGATATCAAATACATTATGTTTTATAGAATATTTGATGTATATGGTATCATATTATTTAACTAACATTTCAAGTTATAGGTGAGGTTAAATATTCTTTATCTATCTTTATCGTACTTTGTATTATGAAGTTGATTTTAAAATAATGAGGGTGACATGTTATTTCTCCAATCATAAATATGACACTTTATACATATATTTATCCCTTCCAGAAAATCTTTTTAGTAAAGAGGTTGATGTGTTAGAGATCTCACATCGACTAGAAATAAAACATTTTAATAATTTATAGGTGAGAACAAACTTTACTTTACAAATTGATTTGTAAGATTGAGTTAAACTTAAATCCTAAACTAGAGTCTATCCTAACAAAGTTAAGCGCCATATCGATCACCCGCTATTAGGTCACCTTTAAATATATAGTTTCACGTATGAGTTGGGAAGTCTAGAATTGATGAAGATGCGTTAAAAATTTCACATCAACTATATATAAGATTTTTTAATAATTTATAAGTTAGTGTAAATCTCACTTGATAAATTAGTTTTATAAAGTTAAATTAGACTTAAAGTTTACTTTTTAAGATAATATATACATAATGTTTAAAAAAAATTCTTTTAAAATGTTTTAATTTCATTATTTACATGTTTTATTATTAATCTTGATATCTCAATAATATTTTTTATCATGGTCTCAACTAACATAAAGGATGTATGTCGTACACGTAACTTAATTAAGTGCAAACATAGGAGATTGTTATACATAATACAATTACCACTTTGATGACCTTAATTCTAAATGCTGACATTTCTCTTATGAATTATGAATCATGTGTTATGTATTTTCTAATTGTAGCGTTTCATTAAGTTTATTGATTTATAAAACAACAAGAGTGTTAGAGCACAGTGTAAAACAATTATCATAATCGAATAATTCATAAAAATAACATGAAAATTGGCATTTTTATAAATTCAGTATGTTATATATCATATGCATCAATTATTTAACTACATCTTAAAAAATATAAAAACCTGAATATAACTTAAAATATATATATATATATATATATATATATATATAAATACAATTTTATAATTATAAAATTTAATTCTTAAAATTAAATTAACCAAAAATCTAAATTATCAAATATATAGAAAAACTCATTTAATATAAAAATGTAAAATAAAGTGAAATCTAAGGAAAAAGTAAAGTCCAGACCTGTACGTACAAAAAAAATTGAAATTATTACATGAATGAAGACTTTTTTTTTTGTAAAACGACAAAATTACGAATGACGACTTTTATGTAAAAAAACTAATAAAACAACAAAGTTGTCATAAAAAAGCTGATCACTTAATATAAAAATTAAAAAGACTTAAGTCTTTATTTGGACATGGAGAAAATGAAATCACACACCAATCAAAAAAAGACTTACCCATTTTTCCAAATTTTTCAAATATTACCCAAATCTGTAAATTTGAAAATAACTACACTGAGGTGAAATAACCGTCTTCCTACATTAATAGAGAGGGTGAATTTTTAGAATTAATGTATTGAGAATCTTAACCATCCAATAGCGTAGCAAACAATCTTTCCTAAGTGGCCAACATTAATATCTACTCATTCAATCTCTTTCACATCTCTTACGAGTCTCTCTTAATCCTGACCCCTCAATAAATAAATAAAATCATTTATGATAAATAAATCACCCTAAAAAAATTATTTAACTAAGATTATATTTAATGTTAGACCGTTTAAATCTTGTTAAGTGATTGCTATAGTTTTACGAATAAATTAAAATAATTCTAAGTGAACACTAAAGAATATGGTAGTTCATCTCCTAAGGATAAATGAATTTTAAATCATCTCTTAAGGAATTCAAAAGTAAATATGTTAGTTCAGTATTTAAAACTTATGTTCAAAATTACATAAGATAATTAGAAATAGTAGTAATAACAAAAGGGGTTTATGATTCAAGAGTAGAAAAATAGAGTAGGCACAGTAATAACGAGTAATAACGGTAAGACAACAGCAACAATGAATTCTTCATTATAGGTCTACGATATATTTAATATATCACTTTATCTCCATGCCTATGTTTATAATTTATCTCTTGATGATTATGTGCATAAGAGATTGATTAGAATTAAGCGAACTAACCAAAATCTCTACGTAAAGAAACGAATTAAATTATCAACATGTGTTTAAAAATAATTCTAATAACAAAAAAAAATTCAAAAAAATCAACACTAAAATCACAAAAAAATCAATCAAAAAATTTAGTCTTTCATACGAAGATATTTGATATTTACTATCTCTTCACTCGTTCCAGTGCCTTTAAGGAATACAAAAATTAACCTCATGAACCCTCTAAATCCAATCTCGAAGAGATCATATTCGATGTTTTATTTTAAGTGATGTGAAGCATATTAGTATTACTTATTTGATCCTTTATATTTTATAACTTTTGGTGTATTTTACATTTTGAATGTAACTTCTGATAATTTGATGTTGCAAATATCTTTCCTTCTGCAATGTAGAAAGCAATTATTAGTTTGTCATCAGGTTTAACTTTTTATTGGTATGTTAATGTTATCTTTTTCTTCGTCTGGAAAACTATTCTCACATACTACACAAGCTTTATTCTACAAATACAAGTAACTTTTCATCTAAAGGATGCTTTATTTTGGCTTCCTTTGTGGTTAGTATGAGTTCATGTTTTCTTCTATGAGGATTACAGAAAATATATTTGAGAATTAAAGAAGAATCATAACCAACTATGAAAATGTGGTATACACAAAAAATGTCGCATTTGTCAACAAATTAACCAAAATAAAAAATTATGTCCACAACTCCCTTCAAATGCCTTAAAATCCCTCAATCAGAAGATTTCTCTATTCCAACACATCCTTCTTAGCCAACTGAACCAACAAGCTCAATTATCCTAACTCAACCACAGGAATCAACTCAACCTATTAACGTAACATTGATAAGGAATGAAGAGACACCTAAACCTCAGCATAAGAAAAGAAAAAGAATAAGAATAAGAAGGAAAGGAAGTAACATAACTACATAAAAAAGACAAAAATAACTCGACCTAATGTGTCACTGTACAACTATTTTAAATCATCTACTCATGTATCCGTGTGCATAAACCTTAAATCATTCAAATGATGACCTTGTTAACTACGTTAACTCCAATTTAAAACAACTGACCACATTGAGTCACTAAAAATATTGGGATAAAAATAACCTATTAACCAATTTTTAAAAGTCCCGCTTTATTTGGCCAGGCTGATACTGTGGTGGATGTGCCGTTCTTTTGCTAAATTGATCACGCTTGTTCCCACTGCGTGCAGGCAACAGAAACACATTCGAATTTGCGTGCAAGGGAACCGCGGCCACGTTGATCCAGCAACAGTTACCTTGGCATTTCTTAGACCACAAAAATATAAAAGCATGAAATGCATTTGGTTCGGATAATCCGAGTCCATGGCTGTTAACCGCATGAGATGGACGGTACACAAGAAGCCCACGTGGACACGAAGTTTGTCCACATAACAAAGAGGCAGGGTAGGGCCACATAGGGTCTCTCACTCATCTTTGAAAATCTGGAAAAATACAGACTTTAATTTCTTGTTCTCCTCCTCCACGTAAATCAGTGACCATAATATCTTATTCTTCCTCCTCCTCATCCAAGTAGAAAATGAACTGGGATTTAAAACCAAACACTGTTCTGCAGCGTTGGTGATAGCTTACATTCAGCCAGTTATGATTAGACTAAATCTCTACTGTTCATTAATTCCAAGTGCAAGACAAGCCGGACCAGGCAGCAGCTATGACTCGTTGATCATCCATAATCACAAAGCTTCAAAATTTCCTCATCGGATTTCAATCAAGGCTAAGGCCATTAAAGATGAGATGGATGGAGAAACAAGCGGATCTTCAGGACGTAGCTGGGATCCTGGGTTGGAAATTGAGGTCCCTTTTGAGCAGAGACCGGTATGTGTTAACTGCCCCATACTAGTAATGACTGTTTTCTTTGGATGATCTTCAAAATCAGCAGATGTAGCATGGTATAATGTTAAAGCATGAAATTTACGGCCGAATCTAGCTATTGAGTTGGATATCCGTGCACGCGTGTATTAAACTGGAACGGGGATAGGATTAAAATAAATCATTAGTTATCAGTATTGTTTCAATCAAGCTCGTTTCATGTCTTCTGTGCTAAGTTTGCTAACCCCGACTTCTCGGTGTAATAGGTAAATGAGTACTCATCTCTGAAGGAAGGAGTCTTGTATTCTTGGGGTGAACTGGGTCCGGGGTCGTTCTTCCTTCGTCTGGGAGGTCTTTGGTTGGCAGTGTTTACAGTTCTTGGAGGGCCAATTGCGGCTGCAAGCTTTAATCCTTCTAGAGTAAGGAAGATAAAATATGTGCATATATTAGGACATCAAATCAAGTAATCAACAAGAAGTTTTGATGTATGGACAACGATACCTGCCAGCTGCACACAAACAAAACATTTATAAAGTGGCAAATAGAATTTCCTCATACTTGCATTATTAACTTTCACAATCTTGCAGGAGCCTCTAAGATTTATACTAGCTGCTGGAACAGGAACGCTCTTCATTGTGTCTTTGATTGTCTTGAGGATTTATTTGGTGCGTTCTAATCCTCTTTTTGTTTTTCATGTCACAATCTCTTCATTACCGGGGAACGGGAGATGATGGTGAGGCAGACACAGATTTCAAAACAAATTTACTATCGTGTTTCATGCATACTGTTTATATTGTTGCCAAGTGCACAGCATAATGAGGTTTTCAACTGAATGTAACTTGTTTGTCATTCACACTAACTATACCTTATGATTAAGTGACTGGGCTATGGCTGCAGCACCTTCACACTTAAATAACTGTTGCAATTAAGATAATTGAATTACAATGCAGGGTTGGAGTTATGTTGGTGATAGACTTCTATCAGCGGTCATACCTTATGAAGAAAGTGGATGGTATGATGGACAGATGTGGGTCAAGCCGCCAGAGGTTAGCCTCTTTTACACATTCTTCCTGTACCTAAGAACAGAAAAAAAAAAAGTACACTCAAAGCCATCACTTGTGAAAATCGTATTAAAGGTTATAGATTCAGTGCGCTATATAAATTGCAAACTGACAAATTGATGCTTGCATTTAGTACCGGCCACTCTATGTACAAGGATAAAATTTTATAAACTACTGCCGTTTTAAGAAAAAAAAAAAAGGTGGGGGGCATTGGTAAATGCGACTAGCTAATAGGTTAGCAACTGTAATTCTCTCTCAAAATTGTAAGAGATACTTCTTGATTAAGCATTAAGCAGCAAATGGTCTGTTCAGAGTTAGTGAATATGACGGATATAGAATAAAGTGTAGCTGAAATGTGCTAACAAATATTACTACAACTCAGTGACATACTTCATTTCAGACAATATAATCTGAAAACTTGGTTTATTTGCAGATCCTAGCTCGTGATAGATTGTTGGGCTCTTACAAGGTACTGGACATCAAAAAGTATCAAGCATTCTTGGATTCAGAACAATTTTGGATAGAGACTACAGGAGCAGTATGTTAAATTCGATTTATTGCAGCATAATTCACGTATATTTCATGTTTCCAGGTTAAACCAGTCGTTAAATTGCTGAAGCAGACTCTAGTTGGGACAGGAGTATTGCTTGTCACAGGAGTTATTCTATTTATCTTTGCTACACCGGTGGAGAATTTTCTACGAACAACCTTTACCACGGAAGAAATTAAATCAACCGTTCCCAAGATTAACACAAAGCTCAACCTGAGGTAAGAGAAGACATAAAGATCCTTTACTATGTTCAGAGTTTTTCCACAATGTCATTTCAATTTTTCAATGCATATTGTAGAAAAGAGGAGTTGCTTAAATTGCCAGTGGAGGTGATAACTGATGATGATCTGGCAGCAGCCGCTGCTGAGGCTGCTGATGGAAGACCTGTCTATTGTAGGGATAGGTATTATCGAGCATTAGCAGGAGGCCAATACTGCAAATGGGATGATCTGCTCAAATAAAGGATAATAAAAGGCATATGTAGTCAATTTCATTTAGTAAAAGCAGTTTGCAATTGTTAGTGACTCTATGTCCAAGGCGTATTCTATTAGTTGAGAAAGCCGTTTAAGTCATTCAAAGCAAAGGCAAAGCCAGAAAAAGATGACGAAGAAACATCCGATCAAACCTAACAATAACATGACAATATAAACTACATGTCATGACGGTCATATTATTTTTTTGCAAATAAATTCAGAGGGAAGAGCAACAAGTTTAAGAGGGCAGGAATGTAAAGAAGATAAACATGTTTAAAATATATAGATAATATACACAAGTAGAAAGAAGTAAGTTCCACATGCCTATAGGGACAATTCTACGTAAGCAGAAATTATATACCACAAGATATGATGGCCAAGTAAATTCCAGAAAACTGTCCTGCTCCATGACCTTTACAATGAGAGGATGAAACTCACTGTGCAGTGAAACAACTAGCTTCCATAACACTGACCAAGATAAACAATCTTTGTCTAATAACACATAAAGGTAACTGCAGAGGTGTGTTCCACCCATAGAAATCCACTAAGTATATCCGTGAAGATTCGAATTGCATAACATTTCTGAGACAAGTAGCGGCAGCGAATACTTTTGGCAAAATCAATGTTGGTTCAAATCGGCTCAGGCATGATGAAAAAGTTGAAGAAACTCCAGCCAATCCTTGACCAAGCGACTTCAGTATTTAGCCAACATATCCATCAGTAGGCAAATGAAAAATTGAATCTGCCGTAGCAAAGTAATAGAAGTACTTGAGGCTTGTAATGAGTTTTTCTTTCAGTACTTACAGAGCATTCCTCCCAAGAATCTTGTGACCATAAATGGACAACAGTGTCTTCTAAAATCACTAGATATTTTTAAGAATTTGCTGATCGTTCCAAATTGTTCTAGCAAGGACACAATAAATTTGTTAACGTTGTCAAAAGCCCAACGGATATACCTATTGAACGAGTTTCTTGCACCAATGAATAACGCGAAACATTTGTGCTCCAACAACATTCCTAAATGATTTCTTGCTTGCCTTAACGTATTCAAGATCAAGTGTCCGATATGCAAGAGCAAACAAGTACATTGCTGGATGAAGTCTTCTGCAGGTTGCAGAACTAAGACAGTCAGTATACTTGACAGGCAAATACTTGGGTTGGGTCTTGGGGAGATAATTTCTAAAATATTACTTAGCTTCTACCATTCCAAATGTCCAAAACGAAAGACACTGGTTAAAAAATGAGATATTTGATTCCTACTGGCAGAAGAAGTTAGCTAAAAGTTTTCAGAAAATTCAATAAGCGGAGCATAGCTGAAGTTGTTATATAGCAGGTTTATAATTCTTAACAAATTGTCTTTTATATATGTGGTGACAAGATAATTATTGTTAAAAAATATATGAAATGTGGCCGTAGTCTTGACCACTTTACCAAGCCAAAGTGCATGTCAAACAGACTTCAATAAGTTCAAAAATAGTTTAAATAAAATACATATCAAGTGCACATTCTAAAAAGTAAATTTCAACTTTTCGTTTCTGTGACCATTACAAATTTTCCCAAAGATTCATAGGATTATTTATATTTCATTCTATAATAATGATTTGGGATTTGTTTGGGCAAACGTCTTCATAAATATTTCTAAAAAAAAACGAGGAAAAGAAGTGAAATAATTTTTTCCATTGGTTAAATATTATTTCATGCGTAAACTAATTATAAGAAACTGCCAATTTCAGCATCTATATAAAATTATTTTTAACTCATACTTGCACTAATGTTAACTTATGGAAATGTTTATTTTATTTTTCCTTCTTATTTTCTTCTCCTAAAAGTGTTTATAAGGAAAATTACTCAAACATACCCCTGATACCATACGTTTTCAAAAGAAGAACTTCTGTTGCTAACATTAAATAAATTTTCATAAAGTTAAAATAGAAGAAATAACACCTAAGTAGTTAACTTACCTGTCAGCTTGCATGTTATAGTCCAAGCCATCCCAAAACCTTTGTGATGGCTTTGTACGACCGTGCTTATCTTTGCCATATGTTTCAACATACCAACCCCCTATGTCATGGAAGCCACAGCGAGGCTCAAATAGCCAAAATCTGTACAATGATGGAATTAAAATTATTAAATCGTATTCTAAACAGTAATGAGAAAGCAGCAGACAATCTCCATCTTCATAAATAACAACTGGAGGCATCATTGAAAGTTCACGTAAACTTGAGACACATTAGTTCATTTTTGCAGTTAGAAGCAGTTCCGGTTATAGAGAAATAGTTCTGAGTAATAAATCCACAAACCAATAATAATTGTTTCCCCGAGGAGGTATAGAAATACAATTTTCTAGATAATTATCCCAATGGCCAAAATGCTTCAATGGTTAACTTAACGCTGTTCTAACAAATAAATCAACACGAAACTTGTTTCCTTATGTACAAGGAAACAATCCAATGTTCAGCCAAAAAATTGACAAACAGATTATATAATGATAAGAGAGCATACAGCGTCAGGGTATATGCATTAATGAACCCCGAAGAGATTGTTGTGATAAACTCAAACATCAATACAATAAGAGAGATGTCAGATCTTTACTTGCTTGGGGGTAAACGCGCTCTAGTGCATCTACACTCGCAAACTGAAACTTTCTCATCCAGTTGATACCAGTGCATATGCTTCACCTGAACATTTTATCATAACATGACATAACTATAAGCATCCAGCTGTACCAAGTTATACAAGAATAAGTTTCTAGCAAGATCACAAAACCCAAACCATTTTTCCGCTGATAATCGAAAATATTAGAAATTAAAAAAAAAACTTAGTACTAATGCAAAAGTAAAATTTCATTCTAGATTGTTAGAATCAATCAATATTATTATAATCCGTCGGTATATATTATTGATTTCATCAGTGTAAGTATTCTGATTGATTATATTAGACAGTAAATATTTTATAAATTGGGTAATCAACCTTTATTTTGTTTATATTCTGATTGGAACCTCTCCTGATTCCTTTCTTGTTGTAATCTGCCATTATGGCATATTATTTCTCCCTTTATATAAGATAGACTGTACTGTTTGACTGAAGTAAGGTACAAAGAAATATCTCCCAAAATTAGGTCTAATTGTTAAAACATCAAAACCATGGGAAAGTAACATTACATACCATCAATGTTCTATGCTTCATAATCGCATGGGTCTTTGTACCCTTGTCATTGTAAACATAACAACAACCTTCATCTGGACTGCTCCCAAGTCCAGATATAGTTCCCAAATGAATTCTTCTTCCAAATGCACCATTTGCTAGGTAACCTTTCCAAAAATCACTGCTGATATGTTTGGGATCTTCATATAAGTTAAGGAACACATGAATGTGATCTTCAGTATCTTCTGTCTGCATTACATCAGAAGAGCATCTAGGTAGTGCCCTATATGCTGTAGCAACAACTCTTCCAGAGATGTGCAATTCAAGACGTCTATATGCATCTGATACAATACTTGAAGTTTTAGAGTCCAGACCTTGATACGTTTGAAAATCATCTGATCTCTCTGAATTCTTGTAGACATTCACATCTGTTATAGATTGGCACGGGCCTGAATGAAAGGATCTAAAAGATGTTAACATTTCATTGTTAATAGTTGATATCTCTGGAACCTTGTTGGATAGGCAAACCATTCCGAAAAGATCACGACCTGAAACTAAGTGCAAAACCTCAGGAGTTTCATAAGAGGACCTTTCCTCAGCTTCAAAGCAGTCAGGAAGAAATTCCATGGGCATAGAATCAATGTCAGGACCATAGTATGCTGCATGAATAGCTGAATAAAAATCTCTCTCAAGTACATCAAAATAGCCTGTTCCATCTACCACCTTCTTTTCTGACAAAATATTATTTATAGTTAATCTGTACCATTTTAACCATTCAACAACTTCCATTTCCTTGAACGTAGTAGCTTGAGATTTGTAAATATACAATTTTGAACCCTGTTCAGAATGCTTTTGCATAAGCTTTCTCTGAGACAACAGATACATGTCATAATGAGCTCTCCTTTGAGAGTCTGAAAGAATCTGCAATGCATCATAGATTATCCTGTTAAGTCAATATTCCCTGTAATGTAACCAAGGGAAAACCTCATTCTAGACTCTAGTGCCCACACAGACTCCATATATATTCTGTAAAATTCCAGAAGTTAAAATCATGAAGTACGTGGTCATCTTGCCAATAGTCTGAACACATAATAGCCAAAGCACCAACAAAATAAGCATTAGACCTACAACATATCCAAAATTGAAGAAAAGAATACACACAAATCACCACTAACTTGACCCGTGTTCCTGTCAAGAAGTAAATGCGCCAAAGAACAATGTAGCAAATTCAACACCAGAATGACAAATCTATCAAATTGATGGTACTTATTCAAACATTGGGCATTGCAAACTATCAAGCATCAACAAGACAGCCATTAAGCAACTTCCCATCTGATTTTTCCTTTGATTGAACTATTGGATGCAGAAAATCCTTCAAGAGCAATGGACAGTTGTTCACAATATGCACATAAGTATCCAGGTGAGTTTCTGAGAACTCATTGCATCAATTAACAATTTTTTCTGTGATTAAGAGCTAACTAAACAGATGCAATGGAGAAACAAAATAACTGTCAAAACGTTATTACGAGCATGTTATTTCTCAATTTCAAATGCATTTAATTATCAACTTCGTACTCAGGATATTCAAACAACCAATTATTCTGTCCACTAAACACAACCGTAAAAGAAATATCCCTCAACATAATTATAGGGCATTTTCTATAAGCCAAGCATGGTTGATTATTTTGTATTCAAGCTCTAATTCAAGCTGTCTCAAAAATTTTGATCACGAATAAAACCACTCCTACATTTCTGATTGAGGGTATAGTCATGAACGACACTAATCATAATTCATATGCCCGAGCATGATTTGCACAAACCTCATAGGCAGCCAGAATTTGCACAAATCGCCGAGACGCATTGGAATCATGGCTTGACTCAGCGAGGTCCGGGTGAGTTTCTTTGGCCAATTTTCGAAACGACGCTTTAATTTCGGTAAAGGAACTGGTCTCGGACACTCCTAACAGCTCATAGGCATTCTCTACGGGAAAATCTGTCCAAGCTGATTCAGAAGCGCTACTGAAGTCACGTTCTCTGCAACCCCGACACAGAGATGCCACGTCGTAGAGCGTTGAAATCACGCTGTTTGGTATAATTGATGTGAGGAATTTTGGCCTCCGATTATTCATTCCGACGGCTGTGAGGTATCCGGCACCGGCGAGATAAACCATGATTCTCCCTCTTTTTTCTGTTATTATATTGTTATAATTATTATGGTAATTGAAAGGGAAAAAAAATGTAATTGCAGAACCTCCATACAGCAACCGCCTCATAAGCTAGTGAAAAGGGTAAAACAATCTTAATTTATTATAGTATTTTAACGCAAGGTTACTATAAGAAATTTTCAGAAATTTCTTATTTTCTTTTAAGAGAATATCACTATATCATATATTTTATTTTTTTTATATTAGTTTTAAAGTATCAATATTTTGAGATCTTATATAACATTTCTATCTATCTATCTATATCTATATATATATATATATATATATATATATATATATATATATATATATATTTTCTAAATATATATATATATATTATATTTTTTTTTTTTTTTATATTTTTTTTAAAATATATATATTTTTAGATATTATATAATATATATATATATATATATATATATATATATATATATATATATATATATATATATATATATATATATATATATATTCTCTTAAAATATATATATATATTCAAGCGTTTTTTTAATTATTATTATTATAAAATAGCTAGTTCAAAAAATAATGGTAAAAATAAATTAATATAATATATATTACTTTTAAAACGCTACTTAATATAAACTGTATAGTTGTTTTATTTGAATTAAATATATATATATATATATATATATATATATATATATATATATATATATATTT
>Ga0099824_1004316_pt1 | contig 20499 bp, 19 predicted proteins | sample SiratrowhiteBW_FD_76837 | JGI IMG/M metagenome (GOLD analysis project Ga0099824, IMG submission 76837) | Root nodule microbial communities of legume samples collected from California, USA - Siratro white BW | ecosystem: Host-associated > Plants > Roots > Nodule | place: USA: California... | reverse complement strand
ATTTAATTAAAGGTACTGTCTTAAGACAGGCGCTGTGGGGTGCTAATACCTTCCCCACGCGTAACCGACTCCCGAACTCATTTCTAGTTCGCAGACTTATTCCTTATTCTTTTCTTAGTTTTTCCATAGTTTTTCATAAAAAATTATGGTGGCGACTCCATTTCTTTCTTTTTATTTGTTTTTATTTGACCGCCATACCCGTCGTGATTTTTAGGTCGCGACAAGATTTGGTGAAAGTTTTTCTGACCAATATGTGGTTTGATGAAGAAGCCATCTATTCTCAAGTCAAAGGAATAGATATTTGCATCAATGATGATGTTTGGCTGACTGTTGCAGGGCTGAGGAATGTTGGAATTCCTATTGGAAAGAACAAAGCACAATTCTTCAAGTCCTGTTTGAGGAATCCTAATAATGAATCCAGGAGTTATTCAGTGGGTGGACTGGCTATGACTCCACGCATCCTAGAATTCATTGTGATCTGACTGTTAACACCGAGAGGATTTAATCATATTGTTTTAATTGAAGAAGATCTCATGATGATGTACTGTCTAATGGGGAAGATTCAAGTAAATTGGAGCATCTGATTAAGATAAAGAAGAAGGTCGAATACAGAATTCCTTATGTTGTTCTCATATCTCAATTTATTGAATATTTTGAGATTGACACTGAAGAAGAAGTGGTGGAACAAGTGAAAGCACAAAATGAGATTAGTGTAGCAATACTGAATAAGATCGGATTGATAAAGGTAAATGATGATCATTGGATCTGCAAGGCTGATTATGATAGTTCTGATCCTCAACCAGTTGAAGAAGATGATAATGGTGGAACGAGTGTTGTTGTTGCTGCTAATAAAGGTTATGATGTTCCTATACATGATGTTCCACACACTGGGTATGAGAACTACTTTGCTGGTTTTGAGGAACGTATGATGACACAGCTGCATACCATGCATGAAGAAGAGAGAAACCACTATCAATATTGTGAAACCAGGTTCTAGAACATTGAAGGATCTCTTGAGGATGTTCAAAACAAGTTAGGCCACATGTTCTTTAATCCAAACGACTGAGCTTGCTGATTTCTCCTTCCCTCACTTTGATGAATGCAAAGGAGGAGAAGTAGGTGGTAGTGTGTCAGGTGGTGTGTTGCTAGGTCTGGTTTAGTATGTGGTGTGTTGCTATGTCTAGTGTGTTGTTGCTGGTTCTGTTTGTTCCTGGTTTAGTTTGTTGCTTTTATTTTCTATTTTATCTGCTGTTGCTGTGTTGTTTTTTGTTGGTTTATCCAACTTTGTTGCTTTGATGGGTATCTAGCTTGTTAAAAGATGTAGTAATTTTTCTGTCCAATGTATCTTGTAAGATTCGGCTGATTAAGTCATTCTAATATGCTCCCCAGATAAATATTTTGAAATGAAATATGAAGTATGTGTTTTTATTTTTAACATGGTTCTATTTCTAATATTGTCTCATTTCTTCTCTTTGATATTATAAATGAGACAATGGAGTATGGGGCAGCAATGGCATGATTGGAGAAAAATCTTATCTGCACTGGTTTGAGAATGATAGGATTTTAACTAATTGTTTCAGTTCAATCAAACTGATTTTAAGTATTTCTCTGAAACTTTTGAATTTACAGATTACTAATCAACTGTTCTAGAGTTTAGTTGTTACAGGTTGAAGCAATACAACACAACACACACGTGTTTGCTTTCATCCAATTGGGGGAGATTGTTAGCACCAGGAGCTGCTGAATATGATTTGATGAAATCAACACAAGAATGAAGTCTATAGTGGATCCTAGCTTGCAACAGGAAGTGCATGAAGACTCATAGAGCTTGATGGAGTGCTGGTCCTAGACTTAGGTTGTGTGTGTTTGTGAGTAGTGCCTTTGGTTTAAAATCATATGTTACATAATTGATAATTCGAAGTAAGCTCCAAAATCAATTTGCTTAATCATATTTTCAAAAGATTAAATAAGAACAAATCAAATTTTGTTTATCTATTTCAGAAAGGGAATCAGTAAACTATTTTCAAAATCTGAACCTAATGAATTTTCTGCTAACTCGAAGAATAATTCAATTGATTAAATTATTGATTCAATTGATTGAAGTTTTAATGGTCAACTAATTAGTTTTCTTATATAATGACCATGCACGTGTTTTTCACGAAACAAAACACAGAAATCATTGTGAGCGAATACAAGTGAAATTTTTCCAGAGAGAAAGCGTCCTTACATCTAGTGATCATTTGGCAATTGATTTTCATCAAGAAAACTAATCTTAGAGCTTTACTGTTGAATTGATCTTGTGTAACAGTGATCTTGATCCAGAGCTAAGTGTTCTACTCTGATCTTAATACATTTTGTAATCTTTTGGGTCCTCTCCTCCCTGCTTGCTAGCCTTGTCACCCCCTTACAAATTTTGGCCTGTCCCCAAGCCATTCAATGAAAGTGTAAAAATCAACAGGGGTCATCCAAGGAATAGGATCACCTGTTGGGACACGGCCATCAAGTCCCTGAAATATGTGCATGATTCCTCTGTGATTTGAACTTTGTTGTTTCTAGATGTGCATAAGATTTGAACTCTGCTATTGGAAGTGGTTGATTGACTACATCTGGATGCTCTACTGGATTGATGCAGTTCTTATCAATGTAGTTTTTGTTGATTGGAAGGCGAATGTGGCTTTAGCTTCAGTAGGAACTCCTTGAGTTCTACATAAAGTAGTTATTAGTCCAGGGAAGCCAAGAGCTCCTCGCCTTCTACCCTTAAACTGATTCACCTCCACATCCACAAACTTCTGGATCTCATCAAAAATAATCCTAGAAACATTCACAATCACATCTTCTTGAACAAGTGAAAACAGCAGGTTGCAGCGAGGTATATTCAATTGTGAAACATGTCCACTGGGTGCAATATTAGCTAACATAAAAGTCAGCCACACTTGAATGATGGTTCTCATATCTTTTCTACGTATCCTCTTTGGTAGGCCACCAGGACCCTTTTGATATGAACGGTCAAGGAAGTACAATGTGTATGCCACTTTGTTGATGTCAAACCCGTTAGGAGTGGATTTGAGCCTCTGATATGCACAAAAGACTTCTTGATCTGGAAAAGGATTGCCTAGAAACTCATCAATAGCCTTGGGATGATAGAAAATCCAATGGCCCCTAACTCTAGACTTGCATTCCTCACAGCTTTGCTTCTCTGTCCAAGCATTGGCATAAAATTCATAGACCAACTCAGAGTCATATTTACTTATAGGCTCAGCCAACTTCATCCAATTTCTTCGTAGTAGTCCCATCAGGAAAAAAAAAAACAAACTCCCCTAGTTGCAACTCTACCTTCCTCTCAGGGATGAAACTCTAGGACTTGAGCTCTGCAAACCGTTGTTCCTTGTACGGATTCAGAAACCTTGGTCCAACTTCATCAGTATCTTATTCCAGTGCTTCTTGATAGGAGATCTATCAAGAAAATAGTGCATCAAAAGTTCTCAAGAAAAAGGAAAGAAATTTAAAATTAAAAAGTGTGTCATCAATTCCAAAGAGTGATTATTCAAAAACAAAGGATGTTATTGTGGAGAAGAAATGAAAAAAAAAATGAACAGGAAAAAAGAAAGAAAAGAAGAAAATGATCTTAGCAAAAACCTGAATTATTTTTCACAACAACAGGTTGATGACCCTTGTTTCGAAAAAAAATGAAAACCCACAAGAGCTTTTATTCCATTTTCTTTCAAAACCCTTTAAACCCTGACCACGTTACAAGCCACATAAAGTTCATACTGATTGAAAAATGATTGCAATGATTTTCATAAAGAATAACCCTGCAACAAAGGGATGTGACTACCAATATGACTCGAAAAAAATAAAAGAAAAAAATCAGAATGCCTTTGGTAGAAAGGATGGTACAAATCTCTCAACAGAATAAGAGCAAAATGGTGTCAGAGAAACACTAACACTGGGCCAATCCTTCCTCATTTTTTGTATTTCATATTTTTTCTACATTCAAGACCAAACCATTCTTCGGTTCAATTTTTTCCCATTCTTTTTTTTTTAAAAAAAAAAGAAAAAAACTGGAACAATCCCTATTCGGTCAAATTTGTATCTGTTTATTTTTAGTTGCAGCTTTCTCCATATAAGTTGCATGATCCTAGTTTCCCACCAAATCCATTGTTTTGGTTCATCTAACCCAGCAAAATTAGCCACCCATTTTAACCTAATTTCCCATTCTTCAAAATATGGGGCAGCTCCATGGGTACGTTCATGATGTTTGTATCATATTCTCAAAGGATTTGTGCGAAAAATTCTAAAATAAAGTTGCACCCATTTATCTGAATTCAATCCCTATACATCAAAATTGGGGCACTGCCGTTTGCAGTATGAGGTAATGTCATTTGGACTCTCCTCAGTTTACCAAAAAAACCTCTTCAACCATATTTTTTTCATCCACCCATTTAAGTACATATGCAGCAAAATGTGATGAATGGTGAAGTCAATAGCGTTCTAATTTCAATTGTTAAGCATTAAGATTTGCCAACATTGTTTAAAAAAAATCAAAATCAAATCAAAATGAAAATCTTTTCAAATTCAATGAATTCAATGTTGCTCAAAAAACATTTTGATTTCTAGTAAAAAAAAAGAAAAGAGAAAAAGAAGGAAAAATAAAAAAAATGCATTCTCATGTGTGTATTTTCTAGATTTTCATGTATCCACAAATGCATTCCTAAAATTGCATGCATTCAAACATGAATATGCATTCAAAAATAAATAAATCAAAATTCCATGCATTCAAACATGCACATGCATACATTCAAACAATCAGAAACTCAAAGTTTCCATGCATTCAAACATGGATATTTTCATACCAAGAGAAACTCAAAGTTTCCATTCATGCAAACATACGTCTTTTAAAAAGAGAAACTCAAAGTTTTTTCATGCATTCATACATACATATCTTTCTGTCAAATAAACAAATCAAAATTGACCTTTTGGATGAGCGACTCAAAGTCTGCCTCCATGTTGGAAGATAGAAAATAGGCGACTCAAAGTCGACCTTTTTGAAGAAGAATGATTCAAATTTTTGTTAGGGAAAGGAGTCAAAGTTGAATCCGTATCGGAGAAAGAACTCAAAGTTGTATCTCCAGTGAAGAAAGGACTAAATGTCATATCTTCACAGAAAAATATTTGACTCAATGTAGTTGTAATTAGAGAAAGAATTCAAAGTTGTATCTCTATTGTTGAAAGGTGACTCAAGGTCAACCTTATATTTGGAGAAAGGACTCAAAGTTGAATCTTCACATGACAACTCATGAATCAAAGTTATTTTATAGAGAAATGACTCAAAGTTGTATCTCTATTTGAAGAAAAGACTCAAAGTCGTATCTTCAATTTGTTTTTCAGCACGTCTGGAGAAGGGTCTCAAAGTCGTATCTCTAGATAATTTACTTTTCAACTCCCTACAGAAGCAAAGTCACAAGTATTCTTTGGTATGTTAATCCCCTGTAGAAGGAAGGTCATATTTGTTTTTTTAGCGCTTGATCTCCTACAGAAGCAAGGTCTTGGCCATTCCTTACTTTTATGTCGTGTGCGAAAGGACTCAAAGTCGTATCCACACTTTACTTTTCAGCTCGTGTTGGAGAAAGGTCTCAAAGTCGTATATTCACACCTTACTTTTCTGTTCGTGTGCGAAAGAACTCAAAGTCGTATCCACACTTTAATTTTCTGTTCGTGTGCGAAAAGATTCAGTCATATCCACATTTTACTTTTCAGCTCGTGTGTGAGAAAGAACTCAAAGTTGAATCTTCGCACTTTACTTTTCAACAATTTTACTTTTTGATATTTGGAGAAAGGACTCAAAGTCGCATCTCCAGTATAGATTCGTAGCCCTCTCGTCCTTATAAGGTCAAGGTTGTGGTTTCACATTTCTTTTCAGCACGTGATGGTGCCTGACCTTCTCGGCTCAATCCAAGGTCCAACCTCACTCTTTTGTTTCAATCATGACGGTGCGTGACCCTCTCGGCTTAGTCCAAGGTCCAGCAACACTCTTTTATAATCGTGAAGGTACATGATCCTCTCGGCTCAGTCTTCTTTTAATATTTGCAAATATCCAAACAAAATCAGTGTCTCTGTCTTTACTTAATTTTTACTTTGATAATATGAAATTTCTTCAAATTTTCATATTATCTAGTAAAACTTAAGTAAAGAAGGGCAGTTGTCAATACCCGATTTCGTCCGGATAAATATAAATATTAAAAAAATATTAATAAATAAATTTAAATGTGTCTACAATAAAGAGTAATAATCAAAATAAAAAAAATGAAGAAAAATAAAAAATATGTACTTGATTAGTTTAGGATTTTTATAAAAAAAAAAGTAATTAATAAAAAAAGAGAAACATAAAATAAAATAAATAAATAAATAAAAAGAAAAAAAAAAGAGAAAATAATAAAAACATAAAATAAAAAAAATATAAAAGGAAGATTCAACATAACTGCTCACTTAATCTCAACTTCCTACAAAAGAACAAAAAAAATAATAATAATAGAAAAACTAGAGAATTAGTCAATTTCAAAACTGTTCTGAACCACCCACGTTCTCCATTCACAATAATAAAAATTAAAATAGAAATAATAAGAGAGTGAGATCATTTTTCAAATTGCTTCCTTCCACGTTCACATCTACACTTAATCTTTAATAATAAAAAAAAGAAAAAAGAAAGAGTCAATCTTTCAAAACTGCTCTTACGTTAAAAAGATCCAATGATCACTTTGAAAAGACACAGAGAAAAATAGAAGAAAAGATAAAGAAGATCACTGACAGAGAGAACACTGGAAAATATTGAGAACGAGAAAAAAGAAAGATTGATCCCCCTATCTTACTGTCCACACTCAGCTTAAAATAGGGAAGCAAGGAGCATTTAGAAAGGACTCTATCATTCTTGAAGAATCAGTACAGGTGCGATTTGTAGATGTTGAATTTTTATATGGATCTCAAAGATTAAAATTTGTAAGTCTTGTATTCTTGTCTTCTTGTGATGTTTTTTTATTTTCTTCATCATCTCATGATTTCATAAATAATGTAAAGATATAAAAGATATAAACATTTTTTTCTCTTTATTGGCATGTCACATTTTACATAATAATAAATTTCATCATCTTCCATACATTTTGAGCTTCCATGCATTATGGACCTACCACGTTGACTACATACCCTCAAAACCATCAGCCCCTACGTGCCTCCCTCACTTCCACCTCATGTTCATCATGCCACCATATGTCATCCTCCCACCACTAAGTTAGAGTTTCACCTCGCTACCATCAAACATTATCATGAGCCATGCATCTCCAATGCCCCATGACACCAAACACTACAACCAAACCCAACATATTAATTCTCTCACCTCATTGCCTCACTCAACCCTCCCCCACAAATCCCATGCACCTCCCATGCATTTCTGCTACACCAATGTGCGCTCTTAGCACCATGCCGCCATATACCCCACAAACCGTGTCCGAACACCACCATGAACCTAAAATTCACACAAAACAACCCCTAAAAATGAACCACATTCATCCCCAAAACCGTACCTAAAATAGCAACATTCACCCACCAACGTGATGTTTCTTTGCACCCTCATTTTTGTGTTTTGACATCTTTACCCTCATCTAGCTTAAAAAAATACGCTTTCCTTCGTAACCCATTAACATTTGAACACTTTTATTTTGATTCATACACCACTACCATTTTTTTCCTCTCATTCTCTATATAATAATTCACCTTATTTAATTTTGATTTTATTTTCTTTTGATTTTATTTTATTTATCTTTTTTAGAAAAATACTAATAATAAATAAATAAAAATAAATTTGAATTTAATATTTGTCTTTTAAAAATAAATTTTCGAATCAATTCCTAAATGGTTGTCCGCATCATGGGATTTAATTTGAAAGATTTTAATTTCTTTTTGAAATTTTAAAATAAAATTCAAATTCCAAAATGATCGTTTGCGTCATGGGATTTAATTCGAAAGATTTTAATTTCTTTCAGATTTTTAAATAAATTTTGAATTCCTAAATGGTCATCCGCGTCATGGAATTTAATTTGAGAGATTTTAATTTCTTTTGGATTTTTAAATAAATTTTGAATTCCTAAATGGCTATCTGCGTCATGGGATTTAATTTAAAAGATTTTGAATTTCTTTTGGATTATCAAAAAGTCGTACGCGTCTAACAATATCCAAAATGAAGTTTTATAAATAATAAAAAAAAACTTTCAAAACTAAAAAAATGTTAAACACCTCAACAAACAAATTTTATTAAATAACTACGTAATCCTGATTTTCCATCCCTGATGAAAATACGTAAGAGCAAGGCTAAACCTTGTCGGGCCTCTAAAAATAAAAATAAAATATTTTTGTTTGATTTTATCTTCACTTTTGTGGAAAATAAACATTTTGAAAATTACACTCATTTTATTTGAGTTGATTAAAGGTACCGTCTTAGAAAAAACGTTGTGGGGGTGCTAATACCTTCCTCACACGTAAACGACTCCTGGACCTAAATCTGGTTTCGTAGACTTGCCTCATTCATTTTCGGTTTTTCCATAGTTTTCCATAATAAATTATGGTGGTGACTCCTTTTTCTAAAATTTTCAATTATTTTAATTTTCTCTTTTGGATCGTTGTTCCCGTTGTGACCCTGGTTGCGACAGATGGTGAGCGGTTACAACCTTATGCTTAACACCATAATGCTCTAGGACCTTTTTCAGCTGAGAGTAACAGAAATGTGAACCTCCATCACTGATCAAGAACTTTGGTGTGCCAAATCTACAGAAAATATTCTTTTTCAAGAAACTAATGATAGTCTTGGCATCTGCATGTTGTGTTGGTATTGCTTCCACCCATCTGGACACATATTCCACTGCCAGCAGAATATATTCATGAGAAAATGAAGATGGTAGTGACCCTATGAAGTAAATTCCCCAACAGTAAAAACCCTCCACTTCCTGAATATTCTGTAGTGGCATTTCATATCTTCTTGAAATGTTGCCCGTTCTTTGACATTTATCACAGCTTCGTGCAAATTCATGAGAGTCCTTGAATAACGTAGCCAAAAGAAAAAACAGTTTGCAAGATCTTTATTGTTGTCCTTTCTCCATTATAATGGCCTCCATAAGGTGAATTATGACAATGACATAGTATGTTGTTGGCCTCTGTCCAAGTGACGCATCTTCTCAACATATTATCAACACCAATCTTAAAAAATGAGGATCAACCCATATGTACTGATTGGCATCCTTGAAAAATTTCTTCCTTTGGTGCCAATTCAGATCTTCAAGGATGACCCTTGTTACCTTGAAATTTGCTAGATCCGCAAACCATGGCCTTTCTTGGATGGCCAATATTTTCTATCTGGAAATTCAGTGAGGATCTTTGCTTGTATTTTAGTTATCTCCTCATTTATCAATCTTGACAGATGATCCGTTACATTGTTCTCATAGCCTTTCTTGTCTTTAACTTCCAAATCAAACTCCTGCAACAACAAAACCCATCTTATTAGTCTAGGGTATGAATCTGGTTTGTTTAGTCGATATTTAATTGTAGTGTGATCTATAAATATGACAACTTTTGAACCAATCAAATAGGATCTAAATTTTTCCAGTGCATAGCAAGCAGTTCTTTTTGTGTTGTGATGTAATTAGTTTGAACCTCATTCAAAACTTTGCTTGCATATTGAATGACTCGAAAAATTTTATCCTTTCTCTGCCCCAATACTACACCCACTGCATAATTGCTAGCATCACACATCAATTCGAACTTATAGTTCCAATCAGGGGCAATAATTACGGGATCAGAGAGAAGTCTCCTTTTTAATTCTTCAAAAGCATTTAGACAATCTCCATCAAACTTGAAAGTGTTATCCTTGTTAAGCAAATTGCATAATGGTTTAGCAATCTTTGAGAAGTCCTTGATGAATCTCCTATAGAATCTAGCATGACCCAAGAAACTTTTGATTCCTTTGACATTTACTGGAGGTGGCAGCTTCTCAATAACATCCACTTTGGCCTTGTCTACTTCAATTCCCTTCTTTGAGACTTTGTGTCCCAAAATAATTCCTTCTGTGACCATGAAATGGAATTTCTCCCGATTCAACACCAAATTGATTTTCACACACCGCTTCAATACGGTTTCAAGATTGAGTAAACATGCATTGAAAGTGGATCCAAACATTGAAAAGTCATCCATGAACACTTCAATACTCTTCTCTATCATGTCCGCAAATATTGAGAGCATGCAACGTTGGAATGTAGCAGGTGCATTACATAAACCAAACGACATCTTCCTATATGCAAACACACCAAAAGGGCAAGTAAAAGCCGTTTTCTCTTGGTCTTCTGGATTAACTACAATCTCTTCAAATCCATGGTTGGGGCCCCTTCTAAACATCAACTTGAACCTTTCTCATGCCTCACAGAATGCTTCTTCAATCCCTTGCCGAAAGGTAGAAATATCATATTTGGCCTTGATATATCTAGACAATGGAAAGAATCTACTGAGGAACTTCTCTTCCACATCACTCCAATTTGTCAAGTTTTGGTTTGGGTGTGATTTTAACCATTCCTTTGCCTTTCCTGCTAGTGAAAATGGAAACAACTGCAAGTAAATTGAGTCAATTTCTCCTTCTTCAAAACCCATGGTTCCTGTCAACTCATCGAAACTAGAAAGGTGAGTATATGGATCTTCATGATCCATTCCTATAAATTGATTACTACTAATTAAACTTAAAAAAAGGTTGGCTTCATTTCCACTGATTTAGTTGTATTTGGAATTGCTATACTGGAAAAGTGTCTAGGTCCTTGTTGCATTGCATAGTCTCTCAAAATTCTCCTTGGTGGATTATTTCCAGCATCAGCCATGTTTATCTCTTCTCTGTCTTCTTTTGTTCTCTTCTTCTTCTACCACAATTCCTCCTTTTTGTCCTCTCTATCTCAACGTCAAATTCCAATTGATCTTGAGAAACCTGACCTCTCAATAGCATACATCACAACTTACGCACACAATTGTCAGCAATTAACAGAGTATAATGACAGTGTTCAACAACTAAAAAGAATTTAACGAAACAAAACAATATTCATAACTATTTACTGTCTCAGGTAACTACACTTGCTAATACTCAAAAATAGTCATTCCCCGACAACGACGCCAAAAACCTGTTGACTTCTTTTGGCAAGTGTACAAAGACAAAAGTAATATAGATAAAATAAATACAAGTGTTGAATCCATAAGGATTGATATCGGTTGAGCTCTAGCTAGTGAAGTTGGCTTAAGCTTATAGCGTTCGGGAAATTTGATGCATAACAGAATGCAGAGAAATTTTCCAAGTTCATAAAAACGATGTAGTAAAACAGGGAATAATGAAATTGTAGAGAACTATTTTAGAATTGAACTCATTTACTCTACTCTCTGTACTCTTTACCCGAAAACATTAACAATACATTAGCTTATTCATTGCCTTTGCACAAACAAAAGTCATTCAAGTTGATTCCTCATGCATTGAAATCCATAGGTTATCCTGCATGATATTGTTTTCCCAGTGTTCATAGAGTTTTAACCCGCATTAGGTGCAGTTGCTCACAGCAGCCATTAGAGTGGGATCCATTCCTGGTATCACACGGTAATGGGCATTCTCAAAGATTTCCAAATCTTAAAACTACTTTCCAGTTAATTCTAAAATTCTGGTTCATGAAATCATTGCGCAAATGACCCAAGCATTAAGCATACAGTGAGAACACAAGCATTGAATAAACCATGTATTATCAACATAAATAGTAAGAATACATTAAGTATGAGAAAATTACATTCAATCCCAAAATAAAATGAACTTAGCTACTCATGGTAGTCATGCATACAAAGAAAAATTACTTCTTCAGGTTACTATAGCCGCCAGCTCCCTTCCCTAGGAAGATTCTTTCTGCTTTTATACCTCTGACTCAAATTAGGGTATTATGTCAGCAGGCCTTTAGTGAGTTCTAGCTTGATCAACATTTTGCGCTTAAGCACTCTGTTACTAATAGTTCCCCTCTTCTTCTTTTGTAAGCTTTGTTCCTAGCTTGAGCATGTCTTTCTTTTTAGATTCAACTTCTTCTCTAATTATTCGCATAATTATCCCAAAATTCTCCTTCTACCAATTTGAAGGTGGTGATGCATAATTCAATTAATTCAAGGGTAATATTAGAACAATAAATGCTTATTCTTGACAATTGAAAGATCAAATCATCCAAATATGCATTTGAATAACACTTAAAATTGGCATTTATCAGCAACAAGTCAAGTGGTGTTAGAGGATTAAGCCTATACATAATTTTGAAAGGTGGAATAGTTAGTTGTGCTATGGACAGTCCTATTATATGAAAACTCTACATGGGGCAAATGTTCTTCCCAAAATTTAAGTTTTTTCTTTTAAACAGTCCTAAGCAAAATGCCTAAAGTTCTTCACTACTTCAATTTGTCCATCGGTTTGTGGATGACAAACAGTAGAGAAAAGTAATTTAGTACCCAACTTACCCCACAATGTTTTCCATAAATGACTTAGGAACTTGGTGTCCCTATCACTTACAATGCTCCTAGGTAGTCCATGAAGTCAAACAACTTCCCTTAAAAACAAGTTAGCTAGATGGCATGCATCATCAACCTTTTTACATGGTATAAAATGTGTCATTTTTCAAAACCTATCAACAACCACAAAAATATAATCTTTACCATTCTTTGTTCTCAACAAATCCAAAACAAAGTCTATAGATATATCAATTCAAGGACAATCAGGAATAGGTAGCGGAGTATATACACCATGTGACATCACTTTTGATTTTGCCTTTTTACAAACAATGCATTGTTGACAAAATTTATACACATCACGTTTCATATGAGACCAGTAAAAATGCTCATTCAATGTTTCAAAAGTCTTTGGATCCTAAAATGTCCCATCAAACCATCGTCATGGGCTTCTTTCACTAACAAATCCCTTATGGAACACTTAGGCATGCACAATCTTTTCTCTTTGAACAAGTAACCATTATGCATGAAGTATCCATTTTGAGACACTTTTTCACAGTTAGCATGTATTTCAGAAAATTCAGAATCCTACAAATACATTTCTTTCAAAGGCTCAAGTCCAAAAATTTTAGTTTCAAGGGTAGCAAGTAATGCATACCTTCTAGACAATGCATCAGCAACAATGTTTCCTTTTCCCTTTTTATGTTTTATGACATAAGGAAACTGTTGTAAAAACTCTACCCATTTTGCATGTTTTTTATTTAACTTTCCTTAGCCCTTTAAGTGCTATAAGGACTCATGATCAGTGTGGATTACAAATTCCTTTAGTAAGAGATAATGTTGCCAAGTTTTTAAAGATCTCACTAGTGCATACAATTCCTTATATAAGTGGGATAGTTTAGGGCAGCCCCATTTAACTTCTCACTAAAATAAGCAATTAGATGACCCTCTTGCATCAAAGCAGCACCAATAGCCACATTAGACACATCACATTCAATCTCAAATGATTTTCCAAAATTTGGCAATGCAAGAATGGGGGCATTAGTTAACTCATGCTTAAGGGTGGCAAAGGCCTTCGCTTGTTCTTCTCCCCATTTAAATCCAACATTTTTTTCTATTTCATTAAGAGGTGCAGCTAAAGTACTAAAATCTCGCACAAACCTTGTATAGAAACTTGTTAAGCCATGGAAGCTCCTTACCTCACTTATATTTTTGGGGCTTGGCCAATCTTAAACTGCTTTTACCTTCTCTAAATCAACCTGCACTCCTTGTGAGCTAACAACAAAACCAATAAAAACAACATGATCCATACAAAACACACCTTTTTCCATGTTATCATACAATTTCTCCATCCTAAGTGCCTCAAAAACAGTCCTCAAATGCATAATATAATCATAATAAGATTTGCTATAAATAAGAATATCATCAAAATAGACCACAACAAACTTTCCTAGAAACTTCCTTAACACATGATTCATTAATCTCATGAAGGTAGTAGGAGCATTGGTTAACCAAAAGGGCATAACCAACCATTCATACAACCCATATTTAGTTTTAAAGGTTGTTTTCCACTCATCCGCTTCTCTAATTCTAATTTGATGATATCTACTTTTCAGGTCAATTTTAGAGAAGACACAGGCACTATACAATTCATCCAACAAATCATCTAATATAGGAATGAGATGTATATACTTTACCATGATGTTATTGATGGCTCTACAATTTGTACACATCCTCCAAGTTCCATCTTTCTTAGGGACTAGAATGACTGGAATTGCACAAGGACTCAAGCTTTCTTTAACCCAACCCTTTTGCATCCAATCTTCAACTTACTTTTGAATCTCCTTGGTTTTTTGGGGATTCGTCCGATAGGCTGGTCTATTAGGAAACAAAACTCTTGGAATGAGATCAGTTTGATGCTCAATGCCCTTAAGAAGGGCTAGACCAATAGGCACTTCTTTAAGAAAAACATCTTCAAATTTCTACATCAAAGAAGAAACTTCTCCTGGAAGAGAGTTAGTAGAACATGTGCAATTTGAATTACACTCTTTTCTCAAAAGTAAAAGCATTGGCTTTTGCAGATGCATAGCCTTTTTCACTTCCTTTTTCTTTTATAAACAAATTTGATTTTTTTTTCTCTTTTTCACCGTCTTTTTCTATTTTCTTTTCATTCTGTTTTTCTTTTCTCTTTTGTTTCTCTTTTTCTCTTCTCTCTTCTCTTCTTTTCTTTCTCATTTTTAATTAATCCTCACTAACTTCTCTTGGAGTCAATGGTGCAAGAATAGTCTTGCAATCATCATAAACAAAAGTAAACTTATTAGTGAAACCATCATGCATGACTCTCCCATCATACTGCCAAGGTCTACCAAGAAGCAAATGATAAGCCTCCATAGGCACCGCATCACATAAAATAGAATCTTCATATTTCCCTATGGAAAAATCCACTTTAACTTCCCTATTTACAATCATCTCACCATCTTCACTAAGCCATTGAAGTTTATACGGTCGTGGGTGTGGCTTAGTCTCCAAATTCATTTTTGAAACCAACCTTGAACTAGCCACATTAATGCAGCTCCCACCATCAATAATCAAAGAGCACAACTTTTCTTGTATTAGGAATCTTGCGTGAAAAATATTTTCTCTTTAACAGTCATCCAGTTCAACTGCTTGACTACCTAACATCCTTTTAATCATGAACAAATCTCCTTCTGACTCTCTTTCCTCTTCGTACTCTTGTTCATCACTAGATAGAGAAGATTCTAAAGAAGATTCACTAATTATTTCTCCATCTTCCTTAAGTAACACAATCTTCTTGATAGGACATTGAGAAGCTATGTGACCTCTACCCAAACACTTGAAGCACTTAATCTCATTACTCCTTTCTTTCTTAACTGCCTCTTCAGACTTATTTTGATTTCTTTGAGTTGTCACATTGGAATTGCTTGTTGATCACCCTCCCTTCTTATTTTTGTCCTTCCAACTAGGGGAGTGGAAATTAAATGAACTCCTCCTCATGGCACCCTTTGTTTTCAATTATTCTTCCACCTAAGAGGCTTGATGAACTAAGTCCTCCAACTCCACATAATTTGGCAACTCCATAACATCCCTTATGTCATTATTTAACCTATGTAGGAAACGAGCCATAGTAGCCTCTCGGTCCTCCATAACATTAGCTTTAATCATGGATACCTCCATCTTTCTGTAATACTCATCAACACTTCTACTACCTTGTGTTTGGAGCTTGTTATGTAGGTCTCTTTGATAATAAGTAGGGATAAATCTTCTTCTCATCAACCTCTTCATTTCTTCCCAACTTTCTGCCAAGGGTTCTTCATATCTCTCCCTCTCCCTTTATATTTGGTTCCACCATATGAGAGCATAGTCAGTGAACTCCATGGTTGACACCTTCAACCTTTTATCCTCAGTATAATTATGGCATGCAAGTAGTTGCTCAATTTTCATTTCCCACTCCAAATATGCTCTTGGATCACTCTTTTCCTCTAAAAGGGGTATGTTCAGCTTTACTCCTTCAATTTTGTCCGCTCTAGGATCACCCTCATTATTTCTCGTTCTTCTCCTTCTACCTCCACAATTATCACCATTTCCTTTATTTTCAAGTTGTTCAATTCTGTCATACAACTCATTTGTATGCTCTCTCATCATTCTCTACATTTGAGCTGTAATTGCATCAATCAATATTCTATTATTCGCCCCTTGAGGAGGGGTATCATCACCACTTGTACTTGCCATATTTCAAGAAAAGAACCAAAAATGTGAAGGAATAGGTCCTCACCACACTTCTCACGTGTTTATACTCAAAGATGGATCACTAGTGTATAGTGCTCTTTACTAGAGCATTTCTCATGTCTCAGAATAATAACATCCAAATATAACTTTTCATTAATCCCCATATGATTTACACAAATTAGGTTTGCAGTATTAAAATGCGTATAAAAGATAAATAAATTGTCAACATTACAAGCATAGATGAAATGACTTTATGGTTAATTGAGACCAAAAGAAGCTCAAGGTCTTGGTCTCAAAACCAGCCATGAACATTTTATTATAATTATTATTATTTTATTCTTTTATAAATGTCTAAGTCATTATTAGCCTTCAACGATTATTATAACTATTATTATTTTATTTTTTTATAAATGTCTAAGTCACTATTGGCCTTCAACGATTAGCACAGTTTGAATTATCTTGGATGCTACATCCTTCTCATTAGGTGCAGCTTCAAGGATTGTTGTCACCACTTGTTGTAAGGACTTTACCTTCTTAGCCCTTGCTCTAGTTATAGGCCCTTTGTCGCAACCGGGATCACAACGGGAACCGCGAATAAAAATAAAATTTATTTTTCAAAACAGAGCAGTCGCCATCGGGATCACGACGGGAACGGCGAATAAAAGTAAAATTTATTTTTCAAAACAGAGCAGTCACCACCATAATTTATTATGGAAAAACCAAGGAAAAGAAATGGTCTGCAAAACCAAATTAGAGTCCGGAGTCGATTACGTTTAGGGAAGGTATTAGCACCCTACGACGCCCGTCCTAAGACGGTGCCTTTAATTGAATAAGTAAAACGAATGTAGTTTTTCAAAATGTTTATTTTCCCAAAAAAAAAAAAAAGAAACTAAAGAAACAAAGAAAATACTTTTTGGTTTTTGGGCCCGCCAAGGATTGACCTTGGTCCTACGTATTTCCATTCGTAATGGAAAATCAAGGATCACGTAGTTCTAAAGATGAGATTGTTTGTTGGGTTAATATTTTTTTAATTTTTGATATTTTTCAATTTTTTTTAAATTTGATATTAAAATATTTATTTTCAAAGTTTCATATTAAATATCGCGTGACGCGTGCGTTCATTTGATATTTAAGAAACATTTGAAATAATAATATTAAATATCGTATGACGCGTGCGACCATTTAATATCTAGCATTATTAGAAAATATAATATCCCGAAATATTATTTCCAATGTTTTATATTAAATATCGTGTGAAGCATGCGGCCACTTGATATAAAAAACCTTGAATTAATAATATTAAATATCGTATGACGCATGTGGCCATTTGATATCTAACATCATTAGAAAATATAATATCCCAAAAGATTAAATATCGTATGACGTGTGCGACCACTTGATATTTAAAAAATTTTGGAATAATAATATTAAATATCGTATGACGCATATGGCCATTTGATATCTAACATTATTAAAAAATAGTACCCCAAAGTTTTATTTCCAAAGTTTAAGTATCTAAAATTTATTTTTATTAATAAATTAAAGAAAGAAATTTTATAAAAAATAAAAATAAAGCATGCAAAATATAAGTTTAGATTATGGGGGTACACTAATGAAAAAGAGTTGCAGTATATTGGGCTGGTTCAAAAGGCCCAGAATCCTTTTTTTTTTTTTGTTGGAGCTGCAATGGTAATGTGGGAGGTGCGAATAGGAAGACCCAAACTCCACAACCCTAAGCCACCATCACCTTAACCCTAAGCCACCATCACTTTCCTTCAAACCTATATTAGGTCTACCCATGGTGAACCCAAAATGACAACGGCGAGGAAGGAGCGGCGGCAGCGGCGGTGGCAATGAAGGAGTGGCGATGGAGGCGAAGGAGGAGCGGTGGCGGCAGCAGTTTTTTGGGGCTGTTTTAGGGTTATTTTAGGACTGTTTTGGAGGTGAACGGAGTGGCTATGGAGGTGTAGCGGAGGTGCAATTTTTTGGGGCGATTTTGGGACTTTTTTTGGAGGTGAATGGAGTGGCTATGGAGGTGCAGCGGAGGTGCAGTTTTTTGGGGTTGTTTTGGGGCGGTTTTGGAGGTGAACAGAGTGGCTATGGAGGTGCAGATTTTGGGGCTGTTTTGGGATGGTTTTGGAACTTTTTTGGAGGTGAACGAAGTGGCTATGGAGGTGCAGTTTTTTGGAGTTGTTTTAGGGTGGTTTTGGAACTTTTTTGGAGGTGAATGGAGTGGCTATGGAGGTGTGGCAGAGGTGCAGTTTTGTGGGATGAAGGGGTTGTTGGTGGTGTATATTGTGTTTGGTAGAGGTGCAGCGTGTGGCGGTACACGTTGGCGGAATGGTGTCTTAGTGCATGGTGATGATGTAGGAGGTGTTGTGATGAGCGTGAGGGGAGAGAAGGATGTGGGGATAGAATTGGTGGGGAGCAAAGGAGAGAGGTGCTCACAGCGACATGGCAATGAAGGTGGAATAAAGAAAAGTTTTTTTTTCTTAGCACAATTATCTTGCTTGGTTAAGTTATCAGCAGAATTACGAGAATAGAACAACAAAATCATAAACCTTAAATGTACTCAATTTTAAATTCTAAAATCATACCTGAAACTTGATTGCTCAAAAGCTTGACCTCTTAAAAAATATTGTTTCTCTCTTTCTATATTCATTTCTTTTTGTGCGCTCTCCGTGCTCCTTCTTTTTTTCTCTTCAATTTCCTCCTCTTTTTTCTTATTTTCGTGGCCCCTTTTGTGTTTGCTTTTTAAATGATTTATAACTGAGTGAAAGTGCTTAGGCTTTTACTGGGTGGCTTGGCTTTTGTGATTAAGTCAAAGTTATGAGTTAAGGGAGGTGAACGTGGGAGTTGTGTGAGGAAAAATTGGAAGAGTGGGAGAGCCAAACGGCTCTTTTCTTGTTATTATTTCTTTTATTTTGTTTTTAAGTTATGTGTTTATTATTAATTATTTTTATTATTTTTATATATTTATTTATTATTTTTTATTCTTCATTGTTATTCTTTATTGTAGACACACATTTAAAAAAAATTAATTTTAAAATTATCCAGACGAAATCGGGTGTTGACACCCTTCAAGTAATTACATTGAACCTTGATCAAAACTACTTGTTAAGAGGTTGAAATCAGTCTTACATAAAGTTATTGATGAGAAATAGTCTGCGTTTTTAGAACAAAGAGGGTTGTTAGAATCCATTGTGGTAGCAAATGAAGTAATAGATGAAATGAAAAGAAAAAAGGAGTGTATCATAGTGAAAGTTGAATTTGATAAAGCATATGATATGGTGAGTTGGGAGTACTTGATATATATGATAGAGAGATTGGTTTTTGTAGGAAGTGGGTCAACTAGATTAAGAGGTGTCTTAAATCGATTTCGGTTTCAATTTTAGTCAATGGGAGCCCAACAACCGAATTCATCCCAAAAAAGGGGCTTAGACAAGGAGATCGGTTAGCCCCCTTCTTGTTTTTAATTGTAGTGAAGGGGTTGTTAGACAGGCAGAGAACTTAGGTTTTTTGGAAGGAGTTAAGGTTAGGAGTCGTGAGACCAAGATTAGTATGTTACAATATGTGGATGATACTATGTTTGTTATTAGGGCGACCTACCAAAACATAGTGGCTCTTAAGAGCATTCTGAAATGTTTCCAGCTGGCTTCAGGACTTAAAATCAATTGTCACAAGAGTGGGATAGCTGGAATAGGAGCGGGCAGGGTCCAATTATATTATTTTACAGCATTAATGCAATGTGGCTTCATGTTAATCTCGTTCTCATAGTTAGGGGGTTGGTGTTAAAGATTAGGAAAAGATTGGCACGGCGGAAATGGAAATTTATTTCTCTAGCTAGCAGGGTATGTCTACTCAAATCAGTTTTATATGCTTCACCGTTATTCTTGTTGTCTATTTTTAAGATGCCGAAATGTGTTAGGGAACAGATAATATGCATGTAAAGAGATTTTCTGTGGGATGGGGGCACGACTGTCGAAAGAAGGCTTGGGTTAAATGAGATACAATATGTAAGAGTAAACTAGAAGGCGGCTTAGGATTTTTAGAGTTAAAGAACTTTAATAAGGCATATTGATACGGATACGAATACAACATGAACACGGATACGTAGACATGTGTAATCTCTAAAAAAAGGACACGAGGATACAGATATAGATATATATATATATATATATATATATATATATATATATATTAAATATATATAAT
>Ga0099824_1004307_pt1 | contig 20523 bp, 9 predicted proteins | sample SiratrowhiteBW_FD_76837 | JGI IMG/M metagenome (GOLD analysis project Ga0099824, IMG submission 76837) | Root nodule microbial communities of legume samples collected from California, USA - Siratro white BW | ecosystem: Host-associated > Plants > Roots > Nodule | place: USA: California... | reverse complement strand
TTTTTATTTAACTTATTTTAAAATTTATTTTTTTTTTTTTATTTTTTTTTTTTTTCCCCAATCTTTTTTTTTTTGTTTATTTTTTTTTTTTTTTTTTTTTTTTTTTTTTTTTTTTTTTTTTTTCTTCATTTTGGCGTTTGTCACCATGACATATGTTGTTGGTGCACGTGTATATTGCAGTTTCGCTCTCACGTATTATCTCTATCATTGGTTACGTCTTTCGAAAGTTTCAATAACAGTGTTACCACCAATGTGTTTTTATTGGATTTGCGTAGTTACCGATATCTTTATTGGATTATTTTCATTAAAGTAGATTCTGTGTTGCCCTTTATAACTTTTTGTTTAACAAATTTTTAAAATTTAGTCTGCATTGTGAAAATATCTTGTACTCTACACAATTTTAAAATATATTTTAATTATATTAAATTGATAGTATTGATTATTTTCTCAATATATTGGTATTAGGTTTGCGAGTATTTAATCACTGACAAATTACAGTATTTTATTTTTAAAAAGTTTGCATTTTAGACATTTTGTCATCGAATTTTGAAGAAATGTATGTACACTTCAAATTATGAAACTCAAAATTTAGTGATCACGTAAACTTATAAGAGTTTACTTAATATTAAAAAGTCATATTATCTAAGGTAATATATGTTTGTTGATTAGATAAGTCTTTTTAGTTGAATTTCATAAGTGTAGAGTAAAATATAGAGCAAGACAATATAAAGAAGACCGCACTACTCATTATAGTCTTATATTATTATTAAAAATTCTAATAAATATCTTTGAAAATATAAAGTGTAATTTCATATGTAAAATAAATAATTTAAATTAAGATACTAAACTTTTAAAAAATATATTTTTTTAAAATATCCTTTTTAATTTATGACTAAAAAATAAAATATGAAACAGTTAAATAAAATTATGTATAACATAGTTGTTTATAATGTTTGGTTTGTTGAACTTGCAAACTTAATTAGATAATAATGTATTATATTGTATTTGGTCAATTTTAGTTTTTTATTTGAAATTTAATATAAAGATTAAGTATTATTTCTAATTTAAAATGTTTGTATGATTTTTTTATATAAAAAAATAGTATTGAGGATCAATGTATTTACTCTTAACTAAAAATAAAATATACGAAGGAAGTGAAAAATTAAATTTTAAAATTCAAAACCTAGATATAAATTCATGTCTAAGAGTGATTCATGTTTTGTATGTTTGAGTTACTTTTTTTTATTGAAGTTGTCAAAGTGGTTCAAACTACACGAGCTTTTCATTATCAAATGACATATCTTTTAAAAATTACCAAAGGATTTGTGATCATCGAAAATTTATTGATGGAATTGCAGGCGTTGATATAAAAGGATTTTTTATGTTCATCGGTAAAATTCATCAATAAGCATTTTACCAACAAATCAATGACCATCATTTTTCTGTCAAAAACTTTCTTTCACTAACAGAATTTGTCCATCAATAATTCTAATTTTTTATTGTAGTAGGTCAAGGACGGATTCAAGTTAGATTGAAAAGTAAAATCTCAATCTAACTATAATAAAATAAAACTTGGTCCATTTATAACTGGACTTACCAAAATTGAACTCTATAATAAATCATGTTAACCCATATAAACAAGTTCAATTAAAAAAATAATCTAAATTTAAATAGAAATAAACACACACTACAATTAAAGAATATTAAGGAAAAACATAAAATTCTAAATCTTCCTATTTTTAGATCTTTTAACTTTTTACATACTTTCTTCTCATTCCTAAAATATTATGATGATCACAATATAAAAGAAAATATACACAAAAACAATTAGTTCTAATCAATTATAGTAGAAATATAAACACTTAACATTTGGACGAATTTCTATTAATTATGGATAAATTAATTTTGGTATGTCAACAATTTTTTTTATGACTATTAGGAAATGTGGTTCATTATTCAATTAAAAGTATGGATTATGCATGTAATTTTCTATTATGTTGTGTTTAAAAACACATTGTACCTTATATAATAATTATTTTGGTAATCCTTCACTTAATTAGATTGTAGGAAATTCTTATTTAATTTTGTAAAAAAAATTCTATAAAAACTAGTCTTTACGGAAACATTTATTTATTTTTAAATTAAGTGGGTTAGCTCATTTAACTTATTAATTCATAGAATTCAGTCGAAATTGAGTAATTTCTATTTATTTTTAGGATTTACCAAGAAGTGAGTTGAGTTGGATTGACTTGTTTAGTGGATTAAGGTGAATTCTTTTTATAATTATATTTTTCATATTAGTATGTACTCTATAAGCATGGTCTTATCCCTTAACCATAACTCACTTTCTTCAAAATGCTCCTTACTTGCTTATCTTTTCTTTTAATGTTCACACCCCTTAACTTTATTACACTTAATAAACTCAAATACAAAAATTATTATTTATATCTACTTTACAAATAAAAGAAAATACTATTAAAAGTAAATTCTATTCTACAAAGATTATTTTTATTTATTTATATCTAATAAAGATTTTTTTTCATTCATATACTCATCATCTTCTTTTCTTCGAAAGAATTCTTCTTCAAACTTTAGAAAAGCCAGTAAAAGAATAACAATTTATTTATAATAATTCTTATATTTTGAAAAAGAACTTTTCAAAACTTTTCTTTCTATTTTTAAATATTTATTAAGGACTATTGTTTATATTATACGCATCCACGTTATGTTAATTAAGATGTAAATAGTAATTATTACAATCAAGATTTCATAAACAGTAAAATTAGCATCTCTTTTATTTGCATCATCTCATATATCTTTTGAATCCCTTAAGTTAGAATTTCGAAAAAATTAAGGTACTTAAATCCTTTGCCTAGATACATAACCTTGTATGGCTCATCTTTCAAATCTATAAAGAGTCAATTTGTCATTAGAAGTTTGCAAAGATTATTTTATTAACAATTTATTTGATGGTGTAAAATTTTCTTTAATTTTTAAAATCAAAATTTCCTTTTTGTTATCCATATCCTTTTTTTATTTTCTCTTTACTTTCATTTTACTTAGTCCTCATTAACCCTCGAGAAGGTACAGGTTTTATCATGTTGTGCCCTTTGAATTCAAAAGAAAATTGATTCATAAGGTTGTCATGGAAAACTTTTCAACCCTATTGACATGATTTTCCATGTAAAATATATGTATAAATACAACATTATATAAAATCTCATCTTTATCATTATCAATGAAAAAGGTAATGAAAACTTCTTTATCTACCAGCAACTCACGTTTTCATTTAACCATTTAAGCTTATATGGATTTGGATGAAGAATGTTTACCAACAAAATTTCTAAATCATCGTCTTACTTGCAATATTAGAAAAACTTTCTCCATTAGTTATCAATGTACACAATTTATTATTAACTACACACATTGTATTATATGAAAAATACTTTATCCTTGAAAATCATTCAAATATTTTATTTTATTTTTATCTTAGACTAACCATGTATCTAATCATTAATAAGCCTACTTTTAAAATAGTATATATTTATCATCACTAAAAGATGAAGAATTTAGGAAAAAAGAAAAATGTTGTTTTAAGACTATAGTTCTTTTGATAGCATAATTGAAAATAAGGTATCAATAATCTAAGCATTTAAAATATTTAGTTAAGTTAGTTTTAGTAGAAATAGAAGACGTGGAATGCTTAGGATTCGTAAAACCATTACGAGTAGTCTTTTAAAAATTTTAAAAAGAAATTAATCATATTTATTTTTGTACTTATCATTCTCATTCAAGTTATACTAATTATAACATATTTACTTTTTTTAGAACAGTGTTGGAATTCCACTTTATTTGCTTCCTAAATCAAACTTTTCAATTAAGAGTATTCATATAACTTTACTATTATGTCTACTAGGATCACTTTTAAACCTATTCATTTTAGCATCATCGTCTTTATGCATATTAAGTTTAATTATAACACTTTCTATATCTTTAAAGATACATCCACATATTTATCTCTTTGTTCACATGCTAAATTTTCCACACACCTTAAGAGATTTATGCTAAAAAATCATATTCAATCAATAAAGACATAATATTTACTATATTTACTTTATATAATCAATTAAGTTAAAAATATAATCAATAAATTATTGACATTTAATTTTTTTAATATTTATGTTTTTCTGTATCATAGTAAAATAAATAATTAAAATAACAAACAATAATTATATTAACAAGAAATAAATATATTTAACTTTCTATCTACTTTTATTCATATTATTTGATTCAAACAATTTCCAGGTTTTCTCCATTCTTGTCTTTCTTTTTCTCACTCTTCCATTTTCATAATATATGTAACTCTCACAATACGATTATGATACTAAAAGACGCCAATACCAAAAGTTGTATGAAGATAACATTTAGTTATATAATATATGATATCAAAAGACAAGCCATTCATTATAATATAATCTCAAAATAATACGCATTCCTTAATATAAAAAAATATAAAATATTTAAATTTTGGGATAATATCTTAAATATAAATTAATAAGATTAATGACTAAGAAAGTTTGGAAAAAAAGTTTCCTCCCTTTTTATTTTACTTATGACAACGTAATTTATATAGAAGTGAGTGCAAATTTTTTAACAACAGTATGTTCTACAAACGTTCTAATCACAAACTATTAATCTAATACATAAATATTATAACAATATTTAAATTATATCGTTTTCAAAATTCTTACTAAAATAGGTGTGATAATTAGTAAAGGAAGCAATAAATAAATATCTTAGCATGCACAACACAGTGGGTCAATTGTACAATAAAATGTCTACCATGATCTCGTCTAGGGGGTCACAAACCATAATGAATAATAGAATAAAAAATACATTATACAAACACAAGCCTCAAAAAGTCTCACAATTGATTAATTCACACAAACAAAATTAAAGGTTTGTTGTCTCTAATCAAAGAAGCACATTAATAACAACATACTGATAGAGAGATACTATTATTAATGCAAAACTATTCATAAATATATTATCAGAATACATAAATATAATACAATCATTTTCACCATAAATGAACTGACAATTATACAAAATTTTAATAATTATGCTTGAAAAATATTAATTAATGCACACATCAAGTATGAAACTTAAAAAAATTACACAGAAGAGAAAATTTAATTCATATAAAGCACGTTATGAATGTACAGTAGATTAAAAATTGTTTGGAAAAATGTCAAACCCAAATTCTAAGAATATATAATTGAAGAAAATATTTATTCTATAATTAAATAAATCAAAATATCTAGAACATACAAATTTATTAAACAAACATATTAAACAACAGAATTAATTAATAATTATTTTTATCGTTAAGAGAAATAATATGAATAACTTGCAAATGTCTTATAGAAATAAATTCAATATACGTATAGATAAAAATCATCATGTCATTAATGTAATATATAATCTGAGTAGTGAAAAGTAAGTAAATTTACAAATTAAAATAAAGATTGTCTATTTTTTTTCAAGTCAAAATAATATGTAAAATGACAACAAAATCCAAACATTAATAAAATTTATGGCACAATAGTCAATTAATACAAAATATTCTTAACATTATTACGTACAGAATATTAACTAAACATATGTTGAATGTTACCAAAGTATGGTCAATTTAATTTTAGATTTTCGTATTTATTCAACGAAAAATACCATTTCGTAGAACTTTTAATAGCAACAAAACCTCAAGCATAAAATATTAAAAGTGTTTTAACTTATAGAAACCAAATAAAAACTTACGATTGTCATTCAACTTCTACGAGAAAAACTTGAAGGAATTACATAAAAATGTAAAGAAAAGTGAATAAAACATAACAAAAAACTCTCAGATAATTTTAATTTTCAGGCCATAGGAAAATTACAAACTGGAGTAACTCAACCCTCATCACGATTTCACAGTTAAAAAACTAAACAGAATATGAAATGTCGATAATCAACAGGGTTCATTTCTAAATAAAGACAAAAGAAAAAAAAAAAAGTTAAGCTAAGCATAAAAGTATTTGATTTCTAAAATGGTGGAAATAGACGTCAACGTAATGAGAAAGGATGAAGTCCTTATCCTATGTGTAGGCTTAGGTATCATTATCGTATCGATATTGGTTGCTTTCCATATTGAATGATCAGAAGGAATCTGTCTCTGGTGGGGGCACCTACATATCAAAATTCATGGCTTTTGGACCATTTCTACATTCATTTCAATTGCTAAGTTTGCAGCCAACAGGGGTGGAGTCAGAAGTTTAATTTCAGAGGGCTAAAAAAATATAATTTAGGATAAATTAAATTGTTACATGCATACTATATTAAAAATAATAAAATTTTCAGAAATTAAAAAAAACATAACTATATTAAATAGAAAAATAATATATAAAAATTAATTAAATTAGATAAATTAAATATTCTTTATAAATTTAGAGAAACTAAAATTGTTTTATTGTAATTTAAATATACTTTAAAAAAATAGGGTGAGCTTTATATGTGTGTGAGAGAGAGCTTTATATGTGTGTATAATTACTTAAACGAAGAAAAATACAACATCATATCAAATAATAATAATAATCAAACACTACACTCATGCTCTTGGGCAATAATAAAAAAATCACAGCTAAGAAGGTATATTTGTATTATAATTAATAAATTTAGTTATAAATATAGTCTTACTTAAATGAGCTTTCAATGAAATAATATATAAATTTTTATTTTGAAATAAAATAATTGCAAAGTGCATCATGAAAATTTTAATCAACAAAACAAGAGATGTTATGATACAGGTTCCTAGCGAACATATAAATGTAACCAACATACCATAAAATTAATCAGATGAGACAACAGAAAGAGCGACCCTGAGATCATTAGACGTTCCACATATATACATGCGGTAAGTTTCAACGTTTTGTTGGGAAACACTAGCAGTAGGAATAGCATAGTGATTACCATTCATTCCATGCAGTGAAAAAATAATCTCCCTCTGGATTGGTTCATGACCATTGAGAAGATTGCCCATACCCAAAACATTTCTCCAAGATTGGTTTGCAGTGGGTTGAACAAGCATATTTGACACCACTTCTCTCTCTTCATGCCACACGGCTTGTTTCTTATCAAACCCCTAAGCATATTGGATAAGGAATGAATATATATGTCAGTCCCTGCTAATATTTTCTCCATTATAAAATTGTACTACCCAAATCATGAGGGTATTTCAAGGTATTGAGACATTTCACCTTTTCTTCAATCAGGCCTATTCCCATTCTTGGAACATAGAAGTTGTAGAAATCACTGAAAATTTCTCTGGCTAGGCGTGGTGCTTGTAAAAACTTGCGATGAAGAGAAGCTGCAAGAGTCAGTAATTTCTCTACGTGTTGAAAAACAACACACAGTCGTCTTAGGTCTTCAAAAGTCTCACTATCAGCAGATAAACGATTTTCTGCAACAAAAGGAAACTGAGTAAAATATAATTCTTTTCTACTGAAGAGTTGGATTAAAGAAAGTATACTATATGCCTTGCAAGGGCTTCAAAGCAGGTGCCAAAGTAAGGTAAAGGTGCTGCATCATAGTTTCCATCTGTTTCAGCTCTCCATAATTGGTTTGAATTAAGGTGTCGGCAGCTGCTCCAAAGGCAGTACACACCATTTGCTCAAGCAACTGATGCGGTTGTAAAGTTTCCAGATAATGCAGAACCTAGAAACTTATTGATAACAATAAATTATTTAAACATACTTTTTATGTCGAAATGAGTCACTCATTTTTAATCTGATCTAAACAAAAAAAAAAAAACTTTAATTTAGTTCTTGTATGTACAGTCATTTTCAATGTTATCTCTAGTGTTTTATGTTACTATGATGCCACCGAGTTCACAACAATCTGTTTCCCAATATAGCAGAGCTAGGAAGCATAATATACAAGTCAAGAAAATGTACGTACCTCCTCTGCTTCCCGATTTGTATCTAGAAGAGGCTTCTGTTCAGAAACAGGACGAGCAGGTAAGCTGCTCCGAATATTTCTCCATGAGTTCCCATTCTCAGACATTCTCTTTGAAAGCCCTCCTCTTGGAGACCAATTATCTTTATACATCTCAACCTCAAGGTCATCCTCAATCCAATCCCCAGGTGAATGCCAGCGAATAAAATCTTCAAAAGCAGCATCTGGATTTGCTGCTTTAAATGCTGACATGTCTAATATTATCAAAGCAAATTACTGGTTTGTCATATGAAATATTATCATATATTAGAATCCTGCATTCATTATTCTAGCAATTCTTTTCTAAAATACATATTATAGATACAGTCTATTTATAACAAAAAAGGGTCAAGAGACTGAGGGAAAGGATTTCGTGAGGACGGGATACACTGTCACTTACATCACACCAATGAAAGTTCTTATAGAACCTTTCCTCGCCAAAAATACGTTGAAAACCAATTTAGTGCGTTGGTTTATCTTAAAATATTAACATGCAATAGCTGAAAATGGAATAAGAAAAGAATGATTTCATTCAGCCTTATAAATGCCCAAGTTTTCTTACATATAATACGTGTATTTCAATAACTAGTTACATGAAAATCTCCTTCCTTTAACTTATTTAATGATGATGGTAAATCAAGTCTTTACAGAAATGTCAAAGCATCATGATCAATTATTCTAAGCGTTTAGATTTTTTTACATATAATAGCTCTGCATCCAGATTTCACTTTTTCTCTCCAGAAAAAGATATTCGTAACATGATTATAATAACTAAAACAATAGTGAAACGGGACAAGCCTGACCTCGATTTAACTCCTAATGCAAGCAGCTTACATGACAATAAAAGCCATCAAAAGCCATTTAGTTCTATCCACTAAAGATGTTAAAATTAATTTAGACACCCTTATTACAGTTACCTGAAGCTAGTGTGTCCCTTTTCACCAGGGTAGAGAAATTCTGCAAAAGAATAACAGGGAATGGTTAGCAACAATGTAATGTAGGAAAGGTAGAATCAAGTGTACGGCATGCACTTTTTGAATCCTAGAGTGTGTTCTCTTTACCCCTAAAACTGAAAGAAAAATGTATATGGGAACTAAGTCACTACTAACAACATTATTTATATAAGGCTTAGATGAGTGCGGACAAAATTAATTTTTATGATAAAAGAACATTATTAAAACTCAGTATGAATTTTTTTATCCAATACAAGCAAAGTGAATGAGTCGTCCCCAACCACAGTTTCCTCCTGAAGCTACAATCACTGACTATTTATGTTCACAGTGCAAATTAATTTTAAAAAAATCAGTAACTTCAGCAACATAATATTCAATCTAACTACAAACAATAGAAAAGCAAAGTCTTTGACCTCAGTCGTAGAGTCTATTTGATCTTCACTTCCAATACAATCTTGATAATCTTCACTCACTTCGAACTTCTTCTCAATGCATGCTGCAAGCTGAATAGGAAAGCCAAAAACAGAATCCCCACTTACGGATATCATATCACCATGTATTCAATATAATACAAACACCAAAATTTAAAAGCTAGATCAAACATTTCTATTTGATCTATAAAAACTACATCGAAGAGTAAAGTGGAACTTCAATTTGGCCACATCCCCATAAAAGAAGTATGAAGCAGGGAAGTTAAGGATGTGCTAGATTAAATAGTCTTAAATAGAATTTATTGTAAAAGTGCTATGTGCTTGCTTTGTGCTGTACCTAGTTCTTAGATGTATATTTTCAGATTCTCTTCTCTTTCCTCTCATACATTGAATTTGATGTATCTAAAGTTGTTATAAAAATGAAATCCTAAGAGGGGAAAATACACTCTCTAAATTTCTAACTCCTTTGTATTATTCTCAAGTGGATAAAAACTACTTTAAGCTTTAAATCAAAATTGTCGAGGACTAAGACCTTCTGTCTATGATACACCATAATTAATGACGATAAAAGAAAAGCCAATAAGTTGATTAAAATAAATGAGCCCATATTCGCAGAGCAAGTAAATATATAATTTATCATAATAAAAAAAATCACTGGAATTAAAGAGAAAAAGTCAATAAAAATTGAAGGAAACAGTAGTTAAGAATGTTCTAAGAAATTAACATTTAAAACAAAATTTCACATTAAAATATATGTAAAATAAATAAGAATATGTGAAATATATATCATCAAAGATCCTTTAAAGATTATTAAAAAAAAAAAAAAATACCATCTGAAGTTTTTGGTTAATCAAACAAGTGGAAAGGTCAATTGAACCATTTGCTGGCATTCGAGGGATTAATCGTGACTCTTCCCAACACCTCCTAACCTCTCGTACAAACTCTATCCATAGGACAGCAATTGCTGAGATACAGACCAAAGTGAAGTCATGCAATTGAAAATATACAGTCCATGCAAGATATCTCAAAAATTCAATTCCACCATGGTGGTCAGAATTTTGCTAATTTGCTGGTTATGCACCAATAAAATCTCACTCTGGTACATACCTCCAGTATTGCAGTCACCAAACCAAAGAGAATGTAAACAAAATTGTGCAAAGAGCGATTCAAGAGGTGCGCCTTTTATAGCTAGAGAAGTCTTATTTCCACCATAAGCAGAGTCTGTGAACTGTATTCCTGTAGATATTATGCAACATTATAACAAATAACATAGTGATCTACTTCGAATTTTAACATCCAAATAACCCTGAATGCCATGTTAGGCATCCCAAGGATACTTGGAATATGCAGTGATCAGATATAAATTATAATGCTGAAAATAAGTTTCATGTGGTAAATAAAAAGAAGATGAAATAAGGAAAGGCCCAAAAGTGTTCAGTAGATTGAAATATTCTCTAATTTCTTATGATTTGCATGTAAGACAACCAAGGATTCTAAGAACTCGAAATATAGCACTTGTAAATTCCTAATTGTTTGATAATGAATTCATAAAATCCTATTTTATACCTACGTGGCAATAGTGGCCCTATTGACTACCATGACGAGTTCGATACAACAAAGCAAACAGAAATCTATGTCCTATGCAACAATAGAGTTACTAAAGCAGCTTTGAAACAAGAACAACCAATTTCAATTTCTGTATATTACATTTACCTATCCATACATGATTCTTTTGTAAACCTTCCCTGTATTATTCAGTCTCTTTTCCATTTCCGAGAAAGCACTCTACCTTCTTATTGATGATATATATCAAACAAGTTAACTGCCTTAAGCACTACTAAATAAGATCGTCGTAAATATTCAGTCTTCTATTATTCAAGATAAATCAGAACAGCCCATAATCAAAGGAGAATTTCATATGCCTAATGAAAACTACTTTTTGTCTAACTCCAAGTATAGTTTGTGCTTGAATCTGAAAATATCAATTTGGAGGCCAGTTCTACTGTGCTACCAGGGCGTTGGCGCACCTTGCCCTGTTGGCAGATTTACTGACCATATCAATTGGATAGAGGTGCAGAATTTATAAACTGCCAACAATGCAAGATATCAGTGGCAATCGTGCACTGAAGCGTCCATATAAATGGTAAACAAAATATAAAGTAAAGGGGCAGAAGTAAGTGCCTTCTTGAAATAGATATTTCAGCACTCGATCGCTGACAGTTGGTGGCGGTATAATCGTTGAGGAATTCAAATTCTCAGAACCAGGGTTATCATCTGCTACAGGCCAGAAGAAAGAAAATGTTTAACTATTATACCAAATATTAATAGCATTATCAACTATTAATGCAAAACCTGCAGGAATAGCAAAATATACTAGTATATATATATACACCGAAACAAATTCAAACCTGAAACAAATTTTTCTGTAAATTGTGCCTTGAACGACGTTTTCAATGCATCAACTAGAAAATGCAACCGGTATGCAAATCCAATTTGATTCCATTGAGAACCTTCAAGCCTATATGATTGAACAAATTATAAATCAATAGAAAATTAACTAGCAAAATCTATTTACATCTCTTTCAAGGAAAAACATTCTTATTTTGAAAAAATTAAAACTCATAAAATATTTTAGTATGCTTTTTTAAACTTCAAAAGAAGCCAGAGTCGGAGAAAAATAGATTTCTGATTATTTTAAGAAGTTATTGAGTAGCTTCTTAAAAAAATTGTGATTAACTAATTATAACCCAACAAAATATAGCTTCTACCTCACATAAAATCTCTAAGAACAAATCACATTTTCAAAAAGATTGGATATATAAGCCATTCAGAAGTATTAGAAACTGATCAAATTTCAATCATGAACTTTATTTATAATTGCATGAAAAAACAATAATAAATTACATCTATGTATTGCCAGTTGCTACTACCACAAAATTCTCGTTCTTGCTAAATCACGCAATTCTGCAAGGAACCATAGGTAATTCTCTAACAACGAGGAAACAAAATCCAGGGATGGTAACAATTGCCTTGTATAATTACAGCAAGTTATCAAAAAGTATACGTAGAACTACGTCTAGTCTATCCATTATAATCTTATAAGTTTGTAATATTGATTCACAGGATGAAAATGAAAATTCTGAGCAGATGTATTTTTAATTTTACTAAGTTTATGAGGAGGAAGAAAAAACAGAAGGAAGTGTATACTTATAAAGTGCAATCTCCCTGATTTTATTAGAACTCAATCCAATTTAAGTAGAACGGAATTTTGGTTGTGCTCAGCTCTCAAGATTACAATCAGGGAGGTTACATTACAGGTCAGAGACAGACAAATAAAGAACTATATAGAAAGAGAAAAATCTCCTTCCAGGAAATTATTGAAATTCGTGACTCTTCCTCTATTTTATTCCCCACAACTTAACCAACTCCCTCTCTATCGTATTGCTAAAACTTAACTAACAGACAGAATCCTAGCTGTCATTCAACTGTCAACAGTATTAATTAAATCCTCTAATTCCCTATTCACTCTTTTATTCTTTCTAGTAGTTTACAGTATACACCTCTGGGTCTGCTATCGTATTATCATTTAGTATATACTTAGTAAGCAGTACCCATATAAGCACTTGTCATTCGAATTTTGGTTATCCGTATTCCAGTGAAAAAATCGTACAGTTTTGGAGCACAACTTGGAGAGATTAACCACTTCTCAGCTTCATAAGGTAAAGCATTTTCCAGTTCAGCCATTTCAATAGAACTTTCAACCATCTTCTCTGACCATATTGTAATCAACTCAAAACCTGCATGCAACCTATTCATATATTAAATTGAAATGACATTTACATTTCACAAGAGTCATGTAGAAAAAAATGAATCTCAAAGAGCTTTTAATAATTGAAACCAGTATCGAATTTTAACTACAAATTTCAACAAGACAAACGTAACCAACCAACCGATATTAGGGCGAAATTCCTCCTAGGGAGATAGACATGCATAAGAACGAAGTAGATATACATATGGGCTTTTAAATTGATACTGGGTACAGTGGAAATGGCAAGAAGAATCACAAGAAACTTAAGTCAGTGGTGAGATTTTCATATAGCACATGCAAAAAGCACATTTTCAGGAAGGCTATTGGAAAGACTTAAAAGCATTTAATGTATCTGAAACATTTTTTCACGTGTATGCAAATAATCCCATCACACCTGGGCTTCTGTTACTACCAGTGTAGTCAAAGACAAAGGCCTTTCTAGTGCGGCATGCACCATTTGGCTTCTCTGGCCCCTACGGGCGAAGACATCCTAGCAAATTAAGGGGACCATTCACCTTATATTGTGGTTTCTATATGCTAAGTGGCACAAATATTGGGAACTACGTTTAAAACATCCTGTACCTAACAAAAGCATCCATGCAATTACCTAAAACTACTTCTACCAACATGTTCCCAATCCCAGGGATTTACCTTTAACAGGATCTTCTGCAGAATACCACTCACTCCAAGGACAATCATTATCCCACAGTGTTTCATTGGAGGTTTCACCAGTAAGATTTTCTCCATAATTTGTATTTTGAGCATCAATGGCTTTCATATTGTAATCATCATGAGGAAGCATTTTATATGTTAGCCTCATTGCAAATTGCACTTTGAAAAAATTAGTTGAAAGATCCAATGTGGAGTAGGCCTTCAGTATCAAATGGAAATTAGTTACTACAAGGAAAGTTTAAGCAACACTGCTGATTAGAAGTCAGTTCAGCATAGAACTTCTCACCTCAACATATAAATAGAAAATAGAAAGGAGAAAGAGAATAGATCAAATAAATAACTTCCGTACAAAGCTCACAACAGACTTTCAATTCTTCATGCAAATATAAACATAAAATAAAATATTAATTAAGAAAGTGTAGCAGTCCCAGCTTGAAAGTCAACTCTTGAATGATGAATATTTCTTCATTTATTTATATACCCATTTATCATATTTTATCTCTAGCTACCCACCCCTTGGCACAGGCCACCCCTGGGAGGGAGTTTAATGAATTGTTAACAGTTACAAGTCCCTCAATGAGTAGGAACAAAAAACAAATTCTCTGTGATACTTAAACTATGAGGCTGTCTCACTTAATGAACTAATTTTTAGGTCGGGTTCTATTTATGAACTCTAGTCATAGCACCACTTGTTTCAGATCAGTAATTATGCCAGTATCAACTTAAGAGAGTGAATTTATGGAAGAACAATGCACAAAGGATATGTCTGATAATTTATTGCAAAGCCATAAAAATTGAGAACGAAAAATATTTAATAAACAACATGAGTCAGGAACTCACAAACTTAGATACAAACAACTCGTACAGGCCTTCCAAATGCATGAGTCCTGTCGGAACCCGACTACAAATCCAATCTGATTCAAACCTTCTAGTAAATACAGTACCCATGTTCTGAATTCCAATATATGCTTTCCGTGAAGGATCATGAACTGGAACAAATGCTGGCCATATACTACATAATTGATATTATAAGAAACTACATCAAATAAAATAGTAACCTTTCCAATAAGAATAAGAGAAATTACATTCAAACCCTTGTGCTTTACTCTTATTACACCAAATACCCCTCATATCTATACTAATATATAGAGAGGATACTATTTTTATAAATATTTTGGTCTACACATTTTTTTTTTTTACAATTTTACCTGTTATTATTACTGTTTTTGTTTTTTCTATCATGGTAATTGTTGTTTTAAATATGCAACAGAAAAGTGGATACGCAGGCAGAACAATGTCTGTGTTTCCACAAGTTTAAACATAAATCATGTGATTGCTCCGCACATTCAATCTTCATTTACAAGTTTCCCTATTCAATCTTCAATCAAGGGAAAATAAGGAATACGTGAAGGAAATTGAAAAAGAAAAACATCTAATGGGTAGGTTCACAAAAGGTACAGGATGATGTCGAAGAAGTATTCATGCATGGATTTGGCAATGCAGGTCGGGCCATGTGGCAGGCCCTCCAACCCACAAAAAAGATGTGGGATGGGCTGGACATTACAACCCGCTGGCCTGCATAGTTCTATTCCACATAACTCACAGTCTGCATAAACCAAAAAGTCCCCAACACCGCAGCCCACATAAGTTTTTCTTTAATTATTCATTGTTGTATACAATTGTTTGTATTGAGTACGACTGAATATTTCATCAAATACCATATTAGTATATCTTGATTGTTGAAAATTGACTGCAAAGAAAGATTGATCAATTCATGGCGAATCCAATAGTCAAGTTGTCGTGTCATCAATTATGAATTATTTGTATTGGTTTACAATTGTATACTTACTACTATAACTCCAAATTTTATTTATTATTCTACTTTAATTTTTTTGCATAGTATGCTCTTTATTTACTTGCAATAACAATAAATCTTTAATCATTAACATCAATTTACTTACAGTAAATCCTTTTTTTCAGGAGGGTTGCAATAAATTTGTTGAAGCTTTTTTCAAAATTTTTATCAGATGTGCAAGCTTACAGTTTTGTGGGGTGGATCAGACAGGATTGCCACCCTTGCATAGGATGCCCAATAGCTGTTGACGGTGGATGAGGGTCGGCAAAAGGTGACTTGATAGCTGTCATGTTGACTTCGTGGTTGAGGTATGAGTGAATAGAGGATGAACTTGTGGGATCAAAATCAATGGATTGTCGTGTTGTTGGGATCTAAGATCGAATTGATGTTGTGGGATCTAATGTATTTTGGTTTACAATACTTTTAGGCATTTTGAAATTATTGCTTTTCAAATTATTCTATGATTAAAGCCTTCCTAATCCAGGGGGTATTCCTCTAGTTGTTGTGATCGTTTCTTAGTTTGTGTTACTGATATATTGGATGTTCATAGTTGGTTTACTTTGTTGCATTACAATCTTTTAGTGCGATTGTTACTTTCTCTTTGTTGGTTGTATACCAGATGCAATTTAATATCTAGAGAATCAGGAGCAGGAAGGCGAAAGGATTGGATTGCAAACTTTTCTTTATCTTTAAGTTCTCTGCAGACTAATCCAATTTTAAACACATATTAGTTTTTTTTAGTTTAAAACGGTTGAAAATCTTGAATCCATGTGTTATTCTCAAATTAGTTGAACTTGAGATGTCCATTTTGTTTTCAATGAAGAGGATGTGAACCATGAAGAGGGTGGGGGCATTTTTAGAACAAAAGGCATTAAAAAGAAAACATGTGTTGATCACATGTAAAAATTTGTTAATGCAATAAACGTCGTTGGGTCCAGGGGTGGACATTGTAACGGACACAAACAAATAAAGGGTTTTATGTTTGCTGAGAAATTGGAGTGTCGGGTGTAGCTACAGTAAGTAAAATACTGGGGGCGAGAGTGTGATGTATTCCAAATAAAAGAGACATTAATAAACCCAAATATCCTACAAGTAGCATTTTAGTAACTAACTGTTGTCAGACAAAATGCAAATGCTAAATAGATGTGCCCATGCACACAAGTTATTGTAGATTTCCATTATTAAACGTTAAAAAATAAGGAACAATAGTTACCTTGAACAATTTGACAAAGCAATTGCAGCAGCACTTAGTAGCTTGGTTGCTTCCGGTGCATCAAGAACAGCACTACTTGCACTTTTAGGAGAAATCAGCTAGTAAAAGCATTAAATTTTCAACAAAAGGCTAGATAAAACATTAAGTGTATAATGTTCATACAGTGAAGTGTAAGATAGTTTTACAATGTCATTTAATCACAATTCACAGTTAGTATGACTTTGTATGGTATTCATTGTAAAAGTCAACAAACTTATCATACATGAAAGTTTGTGATTGGACGGCAGGATAAAACTATACGACATTGTCAGTGCATAATCTTTTTATTCAAACATTAAAGCATACCAAAAATTCCTTTACACCAAAACATAACTGCAGATCATGAAAATCAGATCCCCAGTCTGCAGTGCCAGGTTTGCCTGTGTCATCCAGAAGACCCAGTTAGATTAAAATAAAATTTAATCAGCCCACCCAACATCAACTGACTAACATTAACCCAGGACACAAGGCTCCCACCTAGTTTGGGGAGGATAGATGAAATGTGCAGGGACTTAACCCCATTGCATAGACGTTGTTTCCATTATCTAAACGCACAATCTCCATGCTAAAAAAAAAATTAACTTTACCCTTGTGTCAATGTTCACCTTACTAGATTGATTAGCATAAAACTTTCCATATTACCTTTAATGTTGGTCTCAAAATAGTACTCCATGCAATAACTTTTTGTGGCATACTTCAATTCAGATTTGACCTTGTACGAATATTTGGAATACCCTAATTTAACTGCACCTTTATCCTAGATCAAAAGAAAATAAATGTTTAAGGTAAAAACAAATACTATAAAAAAAATTTAAAGGGGAGATGTAACTTCTAAGAAAACATCTCACTATGTGCACTACTAACATTGCATATTAAGACACTGCAGCAAACGCAATTGAAGAAAGGACTTCATTATTTCTACATCAATATAGTTACATGACGCAGAAACTTTTCTTTATCTGGAAACTAAGGATGGATATCATGTGAATTGTAATGTCTTTTTATTGTTTATTATCCAAAAATAGAATAACAAAACATTTCCTTGCATTCAGCTGATAATCTGAATATTATTTAACAAGAAATCATCTTGAGCCAGAAGTGTAGATAATTCACCAACTATTTAAATCCGAAGTTAGAGAGTAGAAACGTAACTGAACTTAGTTCTTTCTGCCACCAACAACAACAAATTCTATACAACACATAAGTGAGCAAAAAATAACTCTTCTATTCATGAATGAATGAGAATAATAGGATATGAACACTTTTGCTTCCCATTTTATAAAGATGAACCCTAAACACTTTAACTAAGAGTCAATGACAATAAGCATCTTCAATTACTGATCTTAGAAAGTAGTTTTAAGCATAATTCACTCTACAAAACTGACTTACAAAGTGAAGTTTACATTCACTTATATACTATACTTTGATTATATCTCCAGCCGACATGGAATCTCCAACATCCTCCTTACACTAAGGACTGAACATCTCAAGCATTAGACTATAGCGATTTGAAAGCAGGTGGTACAATACAATAAAAAACCCAACGAACATTATTAAAACAAACTTTGATACTATCTTAGAAAATAGGATATAAGTCTAACTCAACTTTATAAAACCAACTAGTTAAGTAATATTAGAGTCTATCTTACAAAGTTTGTGAGTTAAACTTAAAACTCACTTTCTAAGTCAAGTTTGTTTAACAAAGCTTGTTGAGTTGAGTTAGGCCTAAATTCTCATTCTAAGAACAGTCATCTCTCACTAAAGTCGGTGATTATTGAATAGAATTGGGAGAAGTCAAAAACCCAATGGGGGAACTAAACTAATAATATCTGGAAACTGAATAAAAATAAGGTCCCGTTTAGATAAAATTTTCCCTTAACACTTGTAGAAGAAGGAAATAAAAAGGAAAAATGAATTGAGTTCTACTACAAATTAAAATTAACCTATGTATCTCGATCTTCAGAGAAATTAAACAAAAGAGTTTCTGTTGAAGTTAAGTGTACAAATTGGTTTTACATTATAAAGCAGCTCAACTCATTTAACTTAATCTGTTGTCCTGGTGCTTGTGAAATATTTTATTGATATAAACCCTAAATAATATCCACACTAAGAACAACTATCTTGCATTCCTCCAACAACAAAATCAACCAAAAAATATTAATAAAGGATAAAGTTAAGCTTGAAACTAAACAAGCTTACCAATAACCTCTGTGGACCATCAGCCATCCAAATCCGACAAACTGCCTCTATTTCATAAATAAACCTGCTTAAAAAAATAACGGTATCTTCCGCAAAAAATTCCTCTCACAATATACACGATAGGCGTACTAAGAGCAGAGGAATTGGAACTAGGAGAACGCAAACCTTTCCCACGAAGAAGCAATAGTGAAATCATCAAAATTCTCAAGCTGCAATGCAAGGAGATATAATTAATACGCATTAGCTCAAATCCTATAATCACACTCAAACAACAGAAACCGCCAAACGAACGTGAATAAATAGTGAATGCAAAAGATAAGAGAAATAAAGCACTTCTTCATCTGCGACACAGTCGCCGCCAGCAACCGGTTCGACCTTGCCGGAGATGGAGAACGAAGCCATCAAAGATGGTATACAACACAATGAGCGCAAAATGCGTGTCTTAAAAACACTACACCGACTCTTTTTCTTTCTTTTGTTTCTTTTTTTTTTTTTTGGTAAAATAGCTAAGTACTTTTACACGAGGTAAATTTTTTGGAATTTTAAATATGTCTCCTAAAAGAAATTATATTAATTTTCTCTTCTTAAAATTTAAATATATTCTTCAAAACATTCTAAAATTCAAAATACTTGTCTATTCTTATAACTATAAATAGAAATCATATTTTAAAATTTTCATTAAAATTTATTTTTTTAGATTTTTCTCAATAATATTGATAGATGGAAAAATGTTAACATAATGTTATAAATATAATTAATACCTTTATTTTTATATATCATTATTATTGATAGAGACGAAAATAAATAAATTTAAAGAAGCAGAAATAATACAAAAAACTTTTAGAAAATATATTTAAAATTTTATAGGAACACTTCACATATTACTCATTTTCAAAAGCTAAGTTGTGAATACTAAGAAAGCAAAGGGTCAATAATCGAACTTTTGTTTCTTTCTCATGTATGTGTCTTGTGATTAGAAGTGTAAATGAAGTAAATTATGAGTTTCTATACTCTTATTGATTTCTAATCATTTCAAGTTTTTTCTACTAGGCATATCCCTCTATTTGTTCTTCGCCGCTTTGGGTTGTGTTAAATTTTACTATTTTAAATTTTTTTTTTTAATATTGGTAGGCATATTACTAAAAGGTTAAAATAAAAATAATCAATTAATTAAAAATTAATTTAAAATAATATATATATATATATATATATATATATATATATATATATATATATATATTTTTATATATATTTATATTTATATATATATATTGATAAAAAATTTTTTTTGTGTATTTATATATTGTTAAGATATAAAAAGT
>Ga0099824_1004302_pt1 | contig 20547 bp, 8 predicted proteins | sample SiratrowhiteBW_FD_76837 | JGI IMG/M metagenome (GOLD analysis project Ga0099824, IMG submission 76837) | Root nodule microbial communities of legume samples collected from California, USA - Siratro white BW | ecosystem: Host-associated > Plants > Roots > Nodule | place: USA: California... | reverse complement strand
CTATTATTATTATTATTATTACTTTTTATTATTTTTTTATTTTGTTTTGTTTTGTGCTTTTATTTTATTTTTTTTTTTTTTTTTTTTTTTTTTTTTTTTATTATTATTTTTTTTTTTTTTTTTTTTTTTTTTTTTTTTTTTTTTTTTTTTTTTTTTTTTTTTTTTTTTTTTTTTTTTAAATTAATCTTATTAGAGTTCATTTACTTTCAATCTAATCAAATAAATATATAAATATGTAATAAACTTTATTATAAGAATCAATTTTATATGTTTTTCATGAGGATGTTTCATTATTCTATCTGAAGATAATATCGTAAAAATTGTCTTTAATAAAAGAATGAAATAGTTTAGTAGATAACTTGGTTGAGAGACAGTATGAATATGACTTATGCTATATTGTAATAAACAATATACACATTACACACAAATTAAACAGTTTTTCTACATAATATATTTTATTTATCAAATATATTTATTATTTGTAATTTCATATTCATTTATTTTAATAATAATTATTAAAAAAATACATTTTTACACTTTGAGCAAATTATCATTTAATAAAATATCAGAATTTGCTTAGTAATAAGAAAAGAAACCCAAATTTATATATTCCAACTTTACTTCTATTATAATCAAATTATTTTATAACACAAATAAATAATAAATTTAACTATTCTATTTTTATATAATACATATAAAGGTTCATAAAATAATAAAATAATTTGAATATATATATATAGCATAAAATCAAAATAAATATAAGTATTAAATTTTATCTTGTTAAATAACTAGAAAAAAAAAACGCAAGAGCATGTATGATCATAAACATCTTTTAATTTATTTTCGTAATATTCATTATTTACTTTAATAAATATTTTACCTGTAATTAAACTCTTTATAATTATTTTTTAACAAATGAAAATTTATTTTTATTATAAGTACAATAATCATTAATTTGAAAATTATATTTGCTTTGCACAAAGTTCAAGTAAAAAATCTTATATAAAGAATAGTTTGATGATTTAGGTTTTTTCTAAATTAGTCACCATCTCTTCAGAAAACATTTCCCCTCCCTTTCTCTGACTTCTTTCTAAGTCCCTGATCGTACTTTTCGTTAGACTCGTGACGGTGAGTATTACAATAAAGACGTCCGATTAGAAGTTCAAATAGAGTAAGTTTAAATTGTGCTCTTTTCCTTATTTCAGTTCTCGGATTCTTCCATTCCCATCTAGGTGTGTTGCATGTGATGTTTCATGCTTCAGAGTGGATATTTGTTAACTCAGGAGTCTAATTATGTGATTAGATCTGTAAATAGGAACTCTTGGTACATCTTATGATATTTTTACAATCTTTTGAGATTGAAACACGTTTTCTAGGTGGTGCTGTTCTTGAATAGATAAGAAAAATATCTGATTTGTAGAATGTTAATCTTAGATTTCATTAGAACATTAGTGTAGGGGGAAGATAGGTTGAAGTGACTTGATTTCCTATTTGCAAGTTTGAAATTAGGTATTTCGATTAGCTTGAGGATTTACTTTAATTTTTGTATGATAACCGTGTAATGTGAAGAATAGAGGAGATGCTGATGAGTGATAATTATGTATATATTAAAATGAAATAGATGAATTGAATGTTAAATCGAGAAAAATGTTAAGTTTTCAATTTTTATGTTGAGACATCGAGTCATGTCATATCAGATGCGTGGGAACATATTAAAATTATTATTTTTAAATTTAATCACGTAGAACATATATATAACTTATAAATAATTTGATGAATGTAATATATATATATATATATATATATATATATATAATTTATTATTAATCACATATAATCATAGTATAAATATCAAATCATGTTTTACTAATCTACCTTTTTATAGGTTGGGTTTAGTCAATGACTCCACCTGAGTTTTTTTCGATTAATCTCGTTAGAGTTCATCGATTCTTTTTTATAAAAGAATGAAACAATTTAGTACATAATTCGAGATAAAGTGAATATGGTACATGTTATATTAGTTACAAATACTTTGCACATTACACATAAATTAAGGTACAATCTTTTATATAATATATTTTATTTATCAAATATATATTTATTATTTATAATTTTATATTCATTTATTTTAATAATAATTATTAAAAAACCCCAATTTACATATTTCAATTTTATTTTTAATATAATCAAATTATTTTATAACACCATTTCAACATAATGAACAAATAAATAATATAATTAATTATTCTACTTTTATATAATTCCCAAAGTTACTTAGAATAATATATATATACATATATATTAACTCTAATTAAATTTTTTTTTGCCCTAACATATGAAAATGAAAATGGCAAACACTGATTCGGAGAGAGCTGTGGTTGATGAATGGAAAAGAAACCACAGCAAAAGACAAAACACAGAATATTTATGTATGTTAATAATGTAAACTTCGTGAGGAAGGCATTGGAAACAGAATCAGAACACACTTGACCCGTTAAACTGCAATTCCACTGCACAACCGCAATTTCACACCTTCAAACACAAACCGGTAAAACTCTCTGTATCTTCATCGTCCACATCCCTTTTTCAAATATGCATACATTATGAGTCTCAGTAGTTTATGAACCATTCTTTTAAAGAAAAGGGTGTTAATTGGGAGTCAGACTCAGCGCTTTCTTGATTCGATAACAGCGGTGTCTTGAGTTTAGTTTGGTTAGTGGGTAAGCTTCTGACATTAATGGGCTGTGCTTTCTCCTTTTTGTCTGCAGATTTTCTTTTAAACATTCTATTTGGAATTTGATTGATTTTTGCATTGTGGGTATGTCAGAATTACTATAAGATAGCATTTTGCAGCCATTTGATGTGGTCACATGTCATAGCTCAAAGAACAAAGAAACTAATTGTATTGAATTGATTAGAATGATAAAAGATGCAAAATGAGAGATTAAGCAAATGTAGTGATTAGAGTCCAACTAACCAATTTTCAACTAAATAAAAACCAAACTAATCATTCATTTTCAAATTAATATCGTGTAGTAGTGAGTGCTCCAAAAAAGTCATTGTTTTTAAAATTCCTTGTTAACTAACTGTTAAACTCTTCTTTACATACTCAGGGAAGCTCCTAAATTCTTGTAATTTTACTTAAATTATTGATTTAGTAGATGAGTCAGGAAGTTTGAAATGAAATGTTTATTTTCTGTTTTGTTATGAGTTTCCTTCTTGAAGTTATTTCCCGTGATTTCCTTCTTGAAGAAATTGATGATAAAACTGCGCCCATGACTTTAAAAATCTCGGAGGTTCTGGCCGTTGTGGATAGTTTTTTAAAACCTTGCACTCAAAATCAATCAATTTTTCATAAGCTCTTCCAAACACATGCTTAAAACCTTGATCTTGATTTGTAATTCTTTTAATCAACCTTAATCTGAATAATGTTTTTCTGATTTATCATCAATTTCTTCTTGATCTGAATCAACTTGTTTCATTCTTCTGCTGCACTATAAACTGTTGAGTGGGAAAGTTGTTGTCATATTTTAGTCAGGTCGTGGCCGTGATGGCCTGTTCAAGATGAAATTTGTTTCTAAAAGGTTAGTTTTTTTTAATGCATATCTTTTTGGAGCAAGGAAATAATGTAGAAGTGGTGAGGTAGGATATGTGGTGACTGTCTGAAGAAGGTTTTTCTTGACAGAATTTTCTTGAAGAAAAAAAAAATCAGTTAGTAAAAATGCTCTCATAATTTGCTAAATATAAAAATCCATGTTAAGAGTTCAAATCCATTTCTCTACGTGCATCTGGCTCTCCCTGTTTATCAATGTTTTTATACTCATTAAATTTGCTATTTTGGATGACTGATTTGTTGATTTATCTTTAAAAATATTTTTGTAACCATAGTTAATCTATAATTTTTCTAGAGCTGATATTACTGCGACCTCTTCATGATCTTAAACCCCTCACTCTGAATCTTCATTAGATGATTATTTTTTTGGCTAATACTATATAGGCTTCCATTTCCCACGCTGTATTTTTGTTCTATAATATTGATTATGAGGCATTTTCAAAGGGTTAATCTAACTTGCAAATTTTTGTGGCCTAGAGTTTGCTGACTATTGAGGCATGGATTCAGGAAGTGAAAAGGATTCAGTGGTGACTCAGATCAGCATTGGTGGATTTGACAGTGAGGTAAAAGCAAGCGATCTGGTAAATTATTTGGAGGATAAAATTGGACTTGTCTACAGGTGTAGGTTGAAGACTTCTTGGACCCCTCCAGAGTCATATCCAGAATTTAATATTACTGATACTGCAAAGATTAGGAGAACAGATGACTATAAGAAAGTCGAGCCTCATGCCTTTGTCCATTTTGCATCTCCAGAATCTGTGACTGCTGCCCTGAATGCTTCAGGCTGTTGTGATATGTTTTTAAAGAATAAATCCTTAAAGGTCAGCTGCGGACCTGAAAATCCATACTTCCTGAACAAAAGGAGGAGAACTACAATTCCTTTTAAGATGTCTGATGTAATTGTTGAAATTGGGACTTTGGTTAGCCCAGGGGAGTTTTTTGTTGCTTGGAAAGGACCTGATAAAGGAGTAAAATTTCTAGTGGATCCTTTTGATGGCATGTGCAGGTTTTGTTTCACTAGAGATACTGCATTCTCATTCAAAGGTATAGAAAGAAAAGCAGTTATAAAGTGTGATTTTCAGGTGGGATTCCTAGTTAGAGACATTAATGAAATAAGGAGATATAATGATGCATCATATCTGGTTGTTTTATTACACCTAGCTTCTTCACCTTGTGTTTGGTACAGAACTGCCGAGGATGACACTGAAGATTTAGTACCATTTGATTTGCTAGATGATGATGATCCTTGGATTAGGACCACTGATTTTACTCCTAGTGGGGCAATTGGTCGATGCAATTTTTATAAAATTTCCATCCCTCCTCGGCATGGTGCAAAATTGATGAAGGCCATGCTTTATCTGAAAGGTCAGAGAGTGCAAATGCAAGAGCTTCCACTTAAACAGACTCTTAGAGCACTGAATGAACCTGATTTTGGCACGCCTATGTCAAATGCTTTCTTCTATATAGATTCTCAGGTGGACATTGCTTTTGACATAATGTTTTTGGTCAATGCTATTGTACATAAAGGCATATTCAATCAGCACAGGTTGTCAGATAGGTTTTTCGAATTGCTAAGAAATCATTCTAAGGAGCTCAACGTGGCTGCTCTGAAGCATATATGTTCTTACAAGCGCCCGGTATTTGATGCAGCTAAGAGGCTAAAATTAGTTCAAGAATGGTTGCTTAGAAACCCAAAACTTTATCAGATCTCTAAGCAGTTGGATGATATTGCTGAGGTTAGAAGATTGGTTATTACTCCATCAAAAGCGTATTGTATACCACCTGAAGTTGAACTGTCCAACAGGGTTCTCCGAAAATACAGAGAAGTTTCAGATTGTTTCTTGAGAGTAACCTTTATGGATGAAGGCATGCAGACAATTAATGTGAATGCCCTTAACTATTATGTTGCTCCTATTGTGAAGGAAATCACATCAACCAATTTCTCTCAAAAGACAAAAATTTATCAAAGGGTGAAGACTATCTTGGAAAACGGATTTTACTTTTGTGGCCGAAAATATTCATTTTTAGCCTTTTCATCCAATCAACTCAGAGATCGTTCTGCTTGGTTTTTTGCTGAAGAAAAGATAAGATGTGATGAAATACGGAGTTGGATGGGCAAGTTTAATCAGAAGAATGTTGCAAAGTGTGCTGCTAGGATGGGACAATGCTTCTCATCTACCTATGCAACAGTTGAAGTTGTTGCAAATGAGGTTAACTCCATGCTACCTGATGTTGAGCGGAATAATTACGTTTTCTCTGATGGTATTGGTATTATAACTCCTGATCTTGCAAGGGAAGTTGCAGAAAAATTGAAATTGGACAATGTACCCTCTGCTTACCAGATTAGATACGCTGGTTTTAAAGGGGTTGTAGCCTCTTGGCCTGCTAAAGGGGATGGGATCAGACTTTCTTTGAGGCCTAGCATGAACAAGTTTCAATCTACTCATACTATCTTGGAGATCTGTTCTTGGACTAGGTTTCAGCCTGGTTTTCTTAACAGGCAGATTATAACATTGCTTTCAGCACTGGGTGTGCCTGATGAAATATTTTGGCAAATGCAGGAGGCAATGCTTTGGAAGTTAAATCAAATGCTTGTGGATGCAGATGTCGCTTTTGACGTTCTTACCAAATCATGTGCGGAGCATGGGAATGCTGCAGCAATAATGTTAAGTTGCGGATTCAGTCCCCTGACAGAACCTCATCTTAGAGGTATGTTAACTTCCACACGTGCTGCACAGCTTTGGGGCCTTAGAGAAAAGTCCAGGATTTTTGTATCATCTGGGCGATGGTTGATGGGTGTCTTAGATGAGTCGGGTGTGCTTGAACAGGGGCAGTGCTTTGTTCAAGTGTCTACTCCTACTCTTGAAAATTGTTTCTCAAAGCACGGATCAAGATTTTCAGAGACAAAGAACCTGCAAGTAGTTAAAGGTTTTGTGGTTATAGCCAAAAATCCTTGTCTTCATCCAGGAGATGTACGAGTTTTGGAGGCAGTTGATGCCCCCGATTTACATCATTTATATGATTGTCTTGTTTTCCCTCAAAAGGGTGACAGACCCCATACAAATGAAGCTTCTGGAAGTGACCTTGACGGGGATCTATATTTTGTCACGTGGGATGAAAATCTCCTTCCACCAAGTAAGAGGAGCTGGATACCTATGGAGTATACCGCTCAAGAAAGCAAACTTCTGACACGTCAAGTCATGACTCGAGTATGTGCTTTTTGAATGTCATTGCATGAAGTTCCGTAGTTAACTAGCTGGATGTATGCTTTGTTCTATACTAGGAGAATATTAAATTAGTACTGTTAATTTTATGCATGAATTATTCATAATAGCATGCATTTGACTAGTAATTCGAATGATATATTCACTACAGGGACTTGCCTATAGTAATAACATTTCATATTGCAGGATCTAATTCTATTCACAGTTATGAAATCATAGAGTTTGAGGTATATGTTGCAAATGTGTTGTCTTGCACATGTTTATATGCTGTACATATTGTTCTCTAATTTGTCTTGTGGCACATATGGTGTGATTTTTCTTGTCGACGATGTATTGCAAAAATGAGTCTGCAATTTAAATAGTGTTTGTCTTTCATACTGTAGGACATCATAGAATTTTTTGTCAGAAACATGGTAAATGAAAATTTGGGTGCTATCTGCAACGCACATGTGGTACATGCTGATTCCAGTGACTATGGTGCCTTGGATGAGAAATGCATACACTTGGCGGAGCTAGCAGCTACTGCTGTTGATTTTCCAAAGACGGGGAAGCTTGTCACTATGCCCGGTCATCTGAAACCAAAACTGTACCCTGATTTCATGGGGAAAGAGAAGCACCAGTCGTACAGGTCGAAGAAAATTCTGGGTAGACTTTACCGGCGTATCAAAGATGCTTATGATGGAGAGATTGATGCACCCTATTTGAACTTTGGGTCTGGTGATATACCATATGATAAAGATCTTGAGGTTCCAGGATCTGCTGATTTTATTGCTGATTCGTGGGAGCTAAAATGCGCATATGACGGCCAGTTGAGTGGGCTACTTGGTCAATACAAAGTGAAAAGAGAAGAGGAAGTTGTTACTGGACAGATCTGGTCCATGCCAAAATACAACAGTAGGAAGCAAGGGGAGCTTAAGGAGAGGCTGAAGCACTCATACAGTGCCCTCAAAAAGGAATTTAGGCACACTTTTGAGAAGTTGAGTTCAGATGTTGGAGATTTAAGCGAGGAAGAAAAAAATTTGTTGTATGAGCAGAAAGCTTCGGCCTGGTATCAGGTCACATATCATCCTTATTGGGTCAAAAAGTCTCTTGATCTGCAAGATAAATCCCCAGAGAACCAAGAGGCTGATTGTTTGGGAAGCACGTTGATGCTGAGTTTTCCTTGGATTGCAGTTGATTACCTAGCCCGCATAAAGATAAGGGAACGGCATCGGAAATCTGGAAATTTTGATTCAACTAAGCCAGTTGATTCTCTAGCAAAGTATCTATCTGAAAGGTTATAGTTCCATTGATCTATCTTGCTCTTGCTACAAAGCCACTCTGCCATTCCAAATGTTTTCCTCAGCTTGTGTTGTATTGTATATCTCTCATGATGTGTCTTAACTTAAACTACTTTATTTGTGACTAGGATTGTTTCCAAGCAAGGAATTGCCTTTGCTTTTGAGACTGTAGTTAGTTACATTTCATACTTTGACTCTTATGTTCTACTGCAAGTCTTTTGACTGTGATATCGAATGTTTTGTTGTTTTTTGAGCTTTCTTAACTTACATTGCTCAATGTGATCTTTGTGTGAAGTATTCATATGTTCTAAACAATAGCTTATAATTACTGTTAAAAGTTCTGAGAATTATGTCAGAATTAAACTGGATCATCTGTTAGCAGTGAGGTGCCTGTGGCATGTTAGTGGAAGAGGCATATAAATTTAACTACGTTATACATGGATACATTTATGTTTCAATCTGAGCTTTACTAAGTATTTTACCTGAGCAAAATATACAAGATAAATTATTATTTTCTATAGCTCAAAAGGTATTATAAACAAACTTTTGGCTTAAATGTATCTTTAGTCTCTTTACAATGAGTGTGTTTTGATTTTAGTTTCTGTAATTTTTTATTTTTTATCCAGTCCCTTTAAAATTAGAAGTCATTGTTTTTCCTCCTTCAAAAAATTTAAAATGACTAATTTTGATCTCTAATATCTATTTCAGGATAGATAAATAATATGAATTTTACATATCTTAATTTATTTTAAAATATTACTTATCGATATTATATCACACCACTAATATATATTATTTGGAATTATCAGTTGACCAACAAAGGGGATGTCGCAAAATACAAGAGATCAAAAACAAAGATTTTCAATTTTAGAGTAACTAAAAATAAAGATTTATCTTATAAGGAATAAAATCAGAACACACTTATTTTATATTAACTAAAAACACAGTATAAGTTTTAGAACTTACAAATTAGATTATAAATAAAATTCCTAACAAAAATTATTTTAAATATATAAACTATGATTTCAAAATATAAGTAAATTTAAACGGCTTTGAGTTTTTAATTTATTTAAAATTTTATATGCATAATGATCAAAATATCGTATGATTCCGTTTTTAAATTTATCAAATTATAAAAATAAATCATTAAATTAAATAAATTTATAAAACCATCTAATTCCTCATGTGGAGGTGTAGCTAGATTAATATGATGTTTGGGCGAGACAAGACAATTATTTATGATAAAATAATTTATCAAATATTGTATTGAATTTGAAGCTAGTGATAAAGCTAAAATAATTCTATAATTATTTTTTATTTAAGTGCTTTAAGTGTTTAGATAACTTTAATTAAGCTCCTCGAACTCTTATGTATATCAGTTTCTTTTAATTCACTAGAGAAATTTGAATTATTTTTATGATTTTATTTAAGCTATTAATTTATCATGTCATTCGTGAAATTTTTTATTGTAATATTACATGTTAAAAAAATCGAAAAGAAAAAAATGTAAGAAATATTAAGTAAGAATGAGATATGAGCTTATTTATTTTCTCATGTCATAGGTGTATTATTTTTTATACAAGAATTAAATTGAAGTATTAGTTGGGAAAATTTAAGAGAAAAAATAATGAAAAGATCAAACAAAAATAAGATGTAGCTAGACTCAAAAAAAAAAAATAACATCACCTTAATCCAAATCTTAAGACATTAAATATATTAGTTTTTTTTTATAAATTATTGAACTTTATAAATATCGAAGTTAAATCCTTTATATAAATTGTTGAACTTTATAAATACACTGGTATATATTTAGATATCTAATAAATTATAAATTTTCCGTTTAAAATATCGAAGTTAAATCTTTTATATAAATTATATGAAAGGATCATTTGTTGTCGTACAGAGAAGAAAAGCCAGCAACCCCTTTCATTTGACAAGCATGAAAATATGTGTTGAAATTGCAGAATGAAAGAGGCTCCCAAGATGGCTATGTACTAAACTTGTGTGAAATTAATTCTTCAATAGGAATTGCCCCACAATAGTACATGAAAGACATAGTTGAGATGACTCCTTTCTACACGCATAAATCAATTACATTAATATGCACTCACTGTAGCATCATGACTATTGCAATTGCAAGTCTTCAAAATTTTCTTTTGTGCCTTGAAATTTAACCCCAAATAATAAATGGGGTTCTTACCATAGTAATGGCAACAGTGCACACACTACTTTGTTCCTTGATGCATGGAGCATTTATTGATCAGCCAGCTACTTGTGTCATCTCTTCCTTTATGTCAATTTCTTCTTTATGATATAGTAGAAAATATAAGTGGCATCTACCCTTGCTAACTTCTGCTAAATGTAGACCACAAAAATTAGATCGTGGCTGCTGACCAGTACCTTCCATTCATTTTGTTGCTTAAAAAAAGTGGAATATGAAAGTTAGTGTTTGCAACAATGAATGATATATATATATATATACATCAATTTAATCTTTGAAAATATATTTAAATGATTATCATGTTAGCCACTTATTGAGATTCTAATTATTTTAGTGTCTAATAAATTTATAAAAAATAATCAGAATAATAAAGGTTTGATGATTTTGATTTTAAAAATTAAATGACATTTTTACTGTATATTAAATTAGGTTGACTCACTAAGTCTTTCTCCATCATAGCTCAACTTGGAAGTTAGATACATCAATATAATTGTTATCACAGTTACTTTAGACAAAAATGGAGTGTGGCATGTGATTGTATAGTTGAAAAGTTTCTATTATTTTCATACTCGAATTCTTATGGTTGTCGTACGAACTTTATCTCATAAACATGTACAATCTGTGCATGTGATTACAGGTCAAGTGATGTAGGTAATAGAACTTTTTAATAAACTTCTTTACAAAACATTTATAAGAGAAGAGAAAGTTTCCATAAATTAAAATCAACTTATATATAGATTGAAAACAATTTTTTAGAAGAAAAGTTTGTTTTTCGTAAATATGCACGTTTTGTTTTCATTCTGTATGTGCTTTAAAACTTAGTATAGTTGGGTCTTTGTGCATGTTATTTTCCCTTGTGGATCCCTCGTTAACTTCTGTCTTTTATGAGGAAGAAGACCTTTCCTCAAAATTTCTAAACCTAACCTCAGAGGCAAGGAATAATATTCAATACAAGGATAGCATCCTAAGCATATAGGCATGCTGATGTATTTTATGCCCTACTAAAAAAAATCATATTTTGTAAAACTTTTTCTGTAAATATTTTGTAAACTTTTTCAAAATTCATAGCAAAATCCTTAAGAAACTTGTTCTTACAAACTTTTGTAAAGTATTTACTGAAAAATGTCTTCTGAAATATGAAAGATTATGGGAGTGATGACTATCAAATCTGAATACATACAATATATTTAATACCGAAATTTAAAGTTGATTTACTTGAAACGAGTGTCATAAATTTTTTCACCATTTTTGTTCAAAAATAGAAAAGATAAATGAAGGTAATAAATTTATTATGATTAATCATTTAAAAATAAGATTAATATAATAAGTAGACTGTATGTTGTCTTACAGTTTACAAGATATCTCATGTTATAAAGAATTTATTTCTCAAGGTGATCTTTTATCGAATGATAGTGTAAAAAGTGTCTACTATCTTGATGGATAGACTTTTCTTCTTCTTCTTCTAATATTATTAAATTTCAGAAAGATTTTTAAGATTATTCTTCCAATGCAAAGAGACAATTATGTCCTTTCTTATATATTATTTAAACTGTTTCATAAAATAAAAATAGTAATTCCTTTAATTAAAAATCTAGAAAAAAGGACCACAACACTATATTGTTATTTTCATATTCTGATTTCATAAAAAAGTATAATAACATGAGTTTATAATTATTAATTGAGACAAAATGCTTAGAATAAAGTGTACAAATGAAGGGAAAAGTTAATAAATAATAAATAATTTTATATTTAACTGAATAAACAAATTGAGATATTGTTTTTCTAAATATAGTTTATGACTATAAAATTTAGGTAATAAAAATGAAGGAAAATTAGAGCAGATAGGCTATTGAATAATTCAACAAGGTCGATGAAATTAAGGAAGGTTCATAGGTATGCAAAAATGGTAGCACTCCAGGAAAGGATTTTTGACTGTAGAAGTACAACTGTGTTCTTGAATATGATACAGTGTTAGGTGGTTAAAAATCAGCAGGAGAATAAATTTAATGTATTTGATAGATATGAGAATGTTGCATTGGATAAATCAATTTATTTAGTAAGATTTGAAATAAATGCGTTTGAGAGAAAGTTGACATAACATCTGTGTAAAAAAAAAAAAACAATACAATTTTGATAGTTTGAGTACATGCAGGGAACACCAATAGAAACTCAAGAAGAGTATAGATAACATGGAGGGTGACTTTATATATCTAAAAGTAGAGGGAAAGAGATAATTTATAGTCTGTATACAGAAGAATTAAAAATGATTTAGATGTCAATGATTTATCTATATTGTAAAAATTACATTAGAACATTTTAATATTGTATAAAATATTTTTTAAAAAATTGAATTAGTTTTTGTAATGAAAAATTAGGCACTAAATTTATTTATTGTACAGTAATTGAATCCAGAAATATTTTTCTCATTGATAAAATCGTTAAAATATTTAATCTTTCCTAATATGCTTTTAAATCTATATAATACTTTAGAATTTAAATTTTGAAAATGTTGAATTTACATAAGTTATAATAACATGAATAGTTAATAATATTCTGTCCATCAATTTTAAATACTTTTTTATAAGTTTAATATTCCAACTTCCATTTTAATTTCTATGATATTGTAGCATATTTAAACATTCTTAATTTTGAACATAAAACTTAAAATTGGTCTTTAAACTTCATCTTATAAAATAATTATTACAAATGCGAACAAATTTTAATTATCAATATAGGGTGCATTTTGTAACGTACAATTAGCATATTCCAATCAAGTGCAAATATATACTAAATAATTTTGTCAAATAAAATGTTTGTGGATTTCATTAAGAAGAAAAGAAAATGAAGAGAGATAAAATAATAAAGATAGAACAAAAGAGACAAAATGAGACACAGAGGATGGAAAAATATTTACATGATGTTCATAAAAAAAATCTAATGCATATTTGGATTAAAATTTGCAATCTTGAGTTTGATTTTATTTGTGAACTGATTTGAAACACGTGTGGTCACTCCTTAAAATAAGTTCTAAGAACAAGCCCATTAACTATATATACTGGAAAATTTATCAGACTAATTAGAAAAAAGAATAGATTGTTAAATATAAATAATAAATAGTATGATGTGATACAAAGAAAGAGGGAAAAAATGATAGTTGTTAATGCTGTATGATTGTGTGATGAATTAGGAAAAGACTGCAGGTGCAGTGTAACATGGTTTAGGAAAGAGGCAGAGAATCAGTACTAAGCTGAAAGAGGAAAAAGGATGATTGGGATGAGGAGATATGGTGAGGTTTTGAAAGCAGAATTATTCTCACAATCATTGCTTCAATTATGAATCGGAAATTGCAAACCTGTTAAGCCATGCATATATATAGATATGGTTATTGGGATGGTGTTCATGATTCTTTTACTTCAAAGGAATAGTTAAAATTGACACTTTATATACCAAGTTCCTTTTCTTGATCCTAATTCGATCCAATTTCTGATGCTTAAATACCACCAATCATAATATTGCAAAGTGTATTAAGTAACTATCAAGCTGGGCATCGTCATATCAGCACTTTTGACAAACATTTTTACAGAAACACAAAAGTAAACGAATTGAAAAGGATATATATATGGTTTGAGAAAAGGGAGGGAGTACTATTCAAGGAACTATATATGACACGGATTAAGGTTGCTTTTTTTCTTGTGGGGTTACCCGAGGAAGAAGTTGAAGCAGCATAAAGGTTGTTTCTAGTTCCAATTGAGTAGCTCTTCGATCATCTGCAAAGCGAGTGTATCCTCTTCTTCTTCTACTACTACTACTCCACTGTTTCCAGCAGTGTCATTAGTACTACTGTTTGGCGACCATGCTGATTCACCCTGGGTCTGCTTCTTGCCAAGCTCCACCCTCATGACCCAGTTGGAGCCAGAATGTGGTCCTGCACCTTTCTGCCACACTCCAATGTGGGAATTATCAGCATCTAGCCTGAGACAAGTGAGGGAAGGAGCAGGGTCTTTGCAGTACTTTCTGAGCTTTGTGCTGAGGAGTTCTGAGAGAGCTTTGGGAGATAAGAAAGTGTTGTCATGAGCAGCAGCAGCAGAAGGGGTGGCAGTGGTGGCAGTGGTGGCATCAGGTTCAGGCTGGTTCTTTGAAGTGGGGAAGTTAGTCTTGGCATTCTGGCCATTCATCAAAATGGCTGCTTGGTCATAAGCCCTTGCAGCAGCCTCAGCTGTCTCAAATGTCCCTAGCCACACCCTTCTCTTCCTGCACTCAAGAAAAATAAATAAAGAGAGAAAAAAAGGAAGTTGGGGTTAGTTGAATTGCACACACATGTAAAGATGTGGATGTTAGTAATGTTTGGAAGCAATGAATGATGTAAATATATGGAAGAAGCAGAAGCAGCATTGTGTGAGTAGCATTGGTTTAGAGTTTAATGAGATGATTACAGCAAAGGGTGGCGAATTTCTGACACCCAGGAGCCCCACTGGCGTTGCCTTACTCCTCTGAACTTCTTTGCTTGTACCATATCTTTGTCAAACAGGTGGTGTGTGAGGCTAAGAGAGAGAGAAGAAAGTAAGAAAAAGAAGGGAGGTGAAGGGAATTAATAGGGATTAGAGGTACAAGGTGTAAGAGGGAGGTCTTAACGAAATTTATATGGGTTGTCGGTGAGGATTGGACGGAAAGTTGAAGTGAAGTGTACAAATGCAATAAAAGTTTCACCTGCACAACTTTGATAAATCCATGGCTCCTTAACAACTCAAATTAATGACCACCTTGTAGGCCTCCTTCTGCCCACAAATATTATGCCATCACAAGCTGTGTTCCATTTTCTCCACAATTCTTTTCCACTCAGAGTGGTTAGCTTCTTTTCCTACACGGAATGTGAAAAAAATTAACCCAAAATACCCTCTCATGAGCCTAACGTCAAACTGTCAAACAAAGCCATCAAAAAAAGCCCCTTTTTTCATCACGTGAATTCTAAGTGATAAATGTTTTGTTTTTTAAAAAATTGTAATGAATATCACAGCTGAAAAACTTATACATGTTTGATTGGTTGATTTTCTTAACTAGAAAATTGTTCACAAGTCTTAAGCAATGATCTTAGTTACCACGTTTTATCATGGATTGTCGTGAAGTAATAGAAAGTTTTGCCCTTGAAAAACAGCCATGATCTCCTATTTTTGATAGGTGCCAAAGTAGGATAATCTGATCCCTTTTTTCTACCTTATATATAATCACTGGCTTGCTCAAAATATGGATGGACAGATTAGCCCTTAGACTAATCCAGGATTTCAAAATCCTCACCGTTTTCATTTACGACTCATTTAAAAAAAATACAAAAATAAAGAATTTTCTTGTTTTATGAAATTAATTTAAGTTTACAAATTTAATTAAATGACTCGTAATATATTAATAACTTACTCGAAATTTACTTGAATAGTTTTTATTTAAATGTTTAAATAATTGAGTTTACAAAATAAACTAATAACAATCATATAAGTGTGTGTTTTAATTTTTTTGAAAACAAAAAAATCATATATTGGGAACTCCGGGCCTAAATATTTAATAAACAGATTGTTTTTGTAAATAAATAAAAGGATAAGCACACAGGTTAGACACAAATTAGTGATTTCAAACATGTTCATCTTAGTATATCCAATCCATTTTGTTATTTCTAATTTTATGTGTATTATTTGTTTACAACAATAATTTACCTTTTCATTTGAAAAATACAATTAGTTTACTCTTATCAAATAGTCCATTCGATTAGCTAAACCACTCCAATCAATAGTTAATGGGGTCAATAATTTTAGTTGATACTCGATTTGAAATCTATTGGTGAGAATATAGGATTATACTTTTTAAAAATAGTAGGACATCGCAATTAGAAAATAGACACGCATAAATAATATAAAACTATATCGAATTGTTAGGTTCTCATAATGCCTCAAACATATTCCATGTCTCACCCGGAATCAAGAAAAATATTTTTTTAAGATTCTGAAAACTTCGAAAACATTATATTATATCTTTCATGAAGTTGTTAGTAATTAAAATGTCTTTTAATTTTATATGTCTATATTTATCAGGGAAACTCTTTATACATTCATTGAATTTAGTGAATATTCACCCGCAAAAATAGATTATAAGAATGTTTATAAATTTTTCATCACATAATATACTTAAAGAATATGATTTCAACACTTATAATATAGTCGTATAAAGTCATATTACTTTTCACGTAACTATCTTTTATACAAACATACCTTTAAATCTCATTCCATTCATTTTTCAAACTTATTTACATCATAATTTATTAACAATCATAATCAATTCTCATGAATTACAACATATATTCAATTGTATGGTACAACTCGATTAAGCGAAAAGCTTTAAAATAAATAAATCTTACTGTTAACTTCTATGTCGCTTGAACAATATATATAATATATCAAAATCTTAACAAAAGTAACATAATTAATAAAAAAAAATTATTTTACTTCATTTTATCTTAAATATCAATATCTTATTCAAAATTAAAGTAAACTTCACTTTCTTTTATTAAGAATAAAATATTCCACTAGTACATATAGGTGAGTCCATGTAATAAGATAAATAATATATAATAATTCATAAACAATTCTTCAAGATTCACTAGATTAGAATATTCTAATTCAAGTGTCAAGTTAAAATAGATTTGGACTTACCAAAATTAGTAACAAGTTTAAATTTACATGTTTATCTCCTTAACTCAAAACTTTAGACACATAAAAATATCAAAATCCTACAACTTTAAATGTGTTATGTTCGTTATTCTTGTAGTTACAAAACACAACTCAAAATCAACCACAAGACCACTTAAGACAATGAATAACTTATTCCTTGTCCTAATTTGATACATATCACAACATGCAAATATCTAATAACATTAGTCAACATCAATTAATCAATTTTCTAGATTAAAAAGGCAAATAAAGAAAATCCCTTAGATTACAGTTGACACGCCAGAGACCTGAGTTCACCCCCATTTTATTACTTTTCTATTATATCCTAAAACAAACCTGTGTTTGTCTACTGTACCTCTCTAAAATACTATTCTCACCCACTTAATTATCCCTATTATCATAAATCACTTGAATCTAAAACAAATTCACATACACAGTAATATATAAACAAAACAAATTTAAATATACGTAAAATTTAATTATCATTTATTAATTAATCTCATGCACTTATTTATTACACAAAACCATAAGTACTTTAGTTTCTTTTAAGCTTGCCTTCGAAACCCAAGAAGTACAGTTTTCTTTTTAACTTTCAAGTTGAAACTTTCTAAGGAAGTTAAATTATGTTAATAATTTTTATTCACAAGTACCAAACTAAATGTCAATTTTGGTATGTGAAAAGGTTCCATTCGAAAAAGATATGTATTGGACACAACAATAAATAAATAAAAAACATAAAACTTGCCATTTGATGCTGTGAGAGCCTTTTCAATTTGCTTCCCATTCCTTTGAAAATCTGATGCAAAGAAAGAGTCTTTGTAGATGCATTTAATGTCAAATTTAATACATACGACCAAACTTGATATATGATAAAACAAAACAGTTAATTTATCTTTCTTAAAAGTAATATTTTGTTGATTGTGTGAGAATACACATGCTAGCTTCTTGGACAAAGAAATGAACATCTTCCACTTCATGAGCCACCTTTTTCAGATTTCCATGGCATGGATCTGTGGGGAAACTTTAGACTTTTATTTTTTTCCTTAACATATAGAAACCACTGTATGGTAGCAGAAGCAAATATTTTCGATCTACATGAAGTATTACCCTTAAATATTTGCAGGTATGATTTTTTTATTTTTTTTTGTCGCTCTATGTATTAAGGAATTATTGTGTGGGCTAGTGATTTACTTCTAAGTAAAATCCATGATGTGAGTCACATTTTTCACTAATGAAAAATGTATAATTAGGAGTGCATAAATAAAATAAAAAGTTACAAATGATTGCTTTTACTGAGGAGTAATGCAACATAGCTTATATAGCCATTTCCTACAGAAAATTATCCAAAGAAAATCAATAGTTTGGATGGAGTATTTTATATATTGCTAAATGGAAAAAAGTATTTAACCCTCTTAATTTTTTAAAATGATACATATAGATTAATAGTGAACAAATTTATAGAAATTCGAAAATTGAAAAATAGAGGGGTATTTTTATTATTGATAATTTAAATATAATTTAACAAATACTTATATTTCTCACATAAATTTGTTTTTATCACACTCAACTTTGTCTTTACTATATTTATCAGATAATTAAAGATTTATTTTTCTAAAAATAATTTATCATCACGAAAGAAGTGTATTTGTATCTTACAAGGAAAAAAGAGAGGAAAAAAACAGTTTTTTTCACATACAAACAAATATACCCTAAAACAATTATCTCTTAAATTTTTCCAAGTCATGAAGACTTGAAACAAAAGGACTTAAATTAATGGTACGATTTTATTTGTTGAAATTTAGTTATGACTATCGTAACCACTTCGCTTTTTTTTTTTTTTCTTTTTCTTTTTTTATCTCTTTATACGTGTGGTTTAAGGCACAATAAACCATTTATGATACAATGATGTACAGTGAAATGGTGAGAATAGTGTGAAATCGATAGATGGAAATTGACTTAGTCATCGTCATTTTTTTTGGCGTTATTAGAACGTTGATAATTAATTGTTTAACAAACAAAGCCAAAGCTATTTATTAGTAGGGCAAAATTTTAGACTTTCATAATTTTCCCTCTTTTTTAATTGTTACAATATAATAATTAAAAGTTGGAAAATTTAATACATTCTTTATTTTATTTTTAATTTCTTAAAAGCATTTTTTTAAAATATCTCCTCATAGCCCCTTGCAATATTATGTCCATTTCAGCTACTGTTGTTGAAAGAATGTGATAGGGACAGTGGAGACATACAAATGCATATGGGCCACCAATAATAAAGGAGGAATAGACTGTTATCGTTTCAGTATTTGAGAGAAGTCCAATTGGTCATTTAGCCACCAATTAAATTTATCAAAAATTTAAATTCTAGGTTAAAACAAATTAATTTGTCAATTATAGCAAAAATAATATACTTTCTTTTATTTTTTTAAAACTTAATTAGATTCCAACTACTTTATAAATTAAGTATTTTTAATTAAAACTATATTAAAATTTTTATTTCTCTAAGTGTTTAAAATATTTATTTTTATTTTCATGGTGTTGTTAATGAAATGACATGACGATTATTTTTCTTTTTTTGTCTCTAATTTATCGATGAACTTTTATATTTAATTTATAATATTTTTTATCTCGACAGTCCACTCATTCTTAAAACTTACTTTTAAAAAAAAAGTAGAAAGTTGATCATTAAAAGATATTAGAAAATAAAAAATGAGTTGATAGATAAATTAATGATGAAAAAGATAGAATTAATGGTCACCTGTTGAGACAAAAGAATAAATAACAAAATATTTAGACAAAAGTAATAAAAGAATTTTAGATACTTAATAAAATAAATTTTATAATAAAAACTCAGTTACAGATATTTAAATTTATAAAATATTTTAAAACTTAATTAAGTTTTTTTTAATTATATAAATCCTCCTAGAAATACTTTTCGCTAACCAAACAAAATTTAGCCATTCTTATACATTATAATGATAAGGTTTCATGATTTCTTTTTACCAAAATATCTCCGTAAGTTTATATATATATTTTTGTCTATTTTCTTTCCTATAGTTTTTCCAATTTACAGAACTGGAGACTAATTTCGTTCTCAATATTATAACTATGTAACAGGTTTTGCATAGAGTAAGATTTGAACAGAGTTTTTTCAATATCGTTGGCCAATATATCAACCAATTGAGGTTAAAGTTTAATCCTTATTATTGTCACATCTAAACACAAAATGTTTAATTTCAACTATTAAATTTTACATGCACTGCATTTCTATATAAATAAAATTGATTTTGGGTGTTCTTCATAGTATAAAACAACAATTTTATTATAAGTCCAATATGGTACAATTTTAGATTTTAACCAAAAAAAAAAAAAAAAAAAAAAAAAAAAAAAATATTGGTTTAGAAAAATTTTTTGAGAAATTCAAAGACAAACAAAATATTAAATAAAAAAGTTTTTGTTAAAAATAATTCTTAAAAAATGTTAAAAAAAAAAAACGTAT
>Ga0099824_1004300_pt1 | contig 20551 bp, 9 predicted proteins | sample SiratrowhiteBW_FD_76837 | JGI IMG/M metagenome (GOLD analysis project Ga0099824, IMG submission 76837) | Root nodule microbial communities of legume samples collected from California, USA - Siratro white BW | ecosystem: Host-associated > Plants > Roots > Nodule | place: USA: California... | reverse complement strand
GCTTAATGGACTAAACCCAAACCTCTTTTTCTAAATTAATAATCATTCCTTCATTATCTTATAATATTTATTTAAAACCTTTTTTTCATTTATTTTTTCAAACTTTTCATTATCTATTTCTCTTTTTTTTTAATCTTTTTATAAAATGATAAAATAAACAAAAGCTGCATATGTATATTTTTTATTTATTTATTTTTTAAATGAAGAAAGAGATTAACATGTAAACTATAGTCTTTTGATTTTTTTTTTCTTTTTTTAAAATAGAATAAAAGACAATGTAAATTATTATTATTTTTTATTTTTTTAAAAATAAGAGAAAAATAATAAATCTAAACAAACAATAAATTTAAAGCTGAATTTTTTGATTGATTTTTTTTAATTGATAAAAACATTTTTTTTTATTTAAGAAACTAAAAATAAAAGAATAACGATATAAATCATTTTTTATATTTTTCTTAATAACAAAATTTAAATTTGATTAAATAACTTTTTTTAAATTTTCTTCGAAAATTAATTAAATTTCACTTTTTTTTAAAATAAAATTTGTTTATCCAGACGAAATTGGGTGTTGATATATATATATATATATATATATATATATATATTTGGAATTATAGAATTATGTAGTATTTTTGAACCTGGAAATGTTTAACGTTGAACTTTAGTAATAATTTTGTGAGTCATTTTTACTGGATGAGTCATTTTTACTGGATGAATATGGGGTGAGGGTTTGGCTTTTTTTCTTTTCTTTTCATTCAAAATCCCGGTGCAAGGTTGTTGAAGCTTTTATTGTTACTTAGTTAGCTTTTTATATTATATAAAATAAATTTTCATAGTTAAAATTTACCATAAATAAACTTGTTTGAATATATAAACTATATATTGGATTTAAATTATGATATAATATTACTTTTAACTATTAACTCTAAGCACCACCAATGATACCATACCAAGAACCCAAACACAAGAAACAGGATATCAAGAACCAAACACTGCATCAAGAACTAAGCAATGCACAACCAACATATTATGGGAATAAAGAGATGAACAAAAATAAATAAAAGATATAAGAATGAAAATATGTTTTCTATTTTTATTATTTTGATCAAAAGTAGAGAACTGAATATATACAAATAATGTACCAATTCTGAGTATAGCTAAATAAACAAAACAACACAAAATTATTATAATATGATAATGTCTTAAAAACAAATAAACAGAAATGATGGTAATTTGATTCTGTCATAACCCGTCCCCCCTCCTTGGGCAAGTTGGGGAGAAAATATTGATGAGACCCAATTAGAACAATATTCTTGAAAGACTAAGGACCTAAGGCTTTGGTATAAATGTCTGTTAGTTGCTCTGTGGAGGAAATGGAAGCAAATGGATGAGATCTTTTTTCAATTTTTCTCTCACAATGTGACAATCTATTTCTATATGTTTTGTACACTCGTGAAACACTGGGTTTCCTACAATGTATCTTACTGAATCATTGTCACAATATAAAAGAGATGGTTGTTCAAAAGGAACTTTGAAATCTTGAAGAAGATATACTAGCCATTGAAGTTCACATGTAACAGTGGTCATTGTCCTGTATTCAGCTTCACAAGAACTCTTTGATACTGTTCCATGTTTCTTTGATTTTTAGGATATAAGAGAATTTCAAAGATACACATTAAAATCAGTCACTGATTGTCTTGAATCATTGCATGTGCCCCAATCACTATCACAAAGTTTTTAGATGTACAAAACTATTGGAAGAGAAAAATAAGCCGAGACTTGGAACTCCTTTAATATATTTGAGAATTCTAATTTCTACATTATAGTGAGCAATTGTGGGCTTATCAAGAAACTAAGAAAGTTGTTGAATAGAGAAGATTATGTCAGGTTGGGTATTAGTGAGATAGATAATCCTTCCAATCATCTTTCTATATGCATGAACATATGTGAAAGACACCCTTCCAGTAAAAGACAATTTAACAAGATTATCTATAGGAGTGTTTGCAGGTTTGCAGGCTAAAAGACCTGCATCTTTTAAGAATTCTAGTGCATATTTCCTTTGATTCATCATTATCCCTTTCTTACTTTGCTACTTCAAGACTAAGAAAATATATTAGATCTCCAAGATTCTTGATCTTGATAGTTTTATTCAAAGCTTGTTTAATTCGATTAATCTCTTTCTTATCATTTCCTGCCAAGATTATATCATCCACATACACCAATATTGTTGTAAAAGATCTTTCAGAAGAATTAATGAACAAGGAATGATCATTCATAAACTGAGTATATCCCGCAGAAATAAAAAAATCTGATAATTTAGCAAACTACTCCCTACTAGCTTGCTTTAGGCCATATAAAGCCTTTTTTAATTTACGAACTTGTCCTGGTTGAATAGAAGTCAAACCAGGAGGAGCAACCACGTAAATATCTTCTTTCAACTCTCCATGTAAGAAGACTTTATTTATATCTAACTATTTCAATTCCCATTTATAAATAGAAGCTAGAGAAAGAACAACCTTATAGTGGTCATTTTTGCTATTGGAGAGAAAGTTTCAGGATAGTAAATGTCCTATTTTTTTGTGTATCCCTTTGCCACTAACCTTGCTTTATACCTTTCAATAGTTTCATCAGCCTTATACTTTATTTTAAATACTCATTTGCAACCTATGACAGTTTTGTCCTTAGGCAGAACAACAGTCTCCCATGTTTGATTTGACTCCAAAACAGATATCTAACATTGTTTAGCCTCTTTCAGTCATGTTTCACAACTTCAGAATAAGTGTTTGGGTCAACATGTGAAGAAATAGACATAACAAAATATGTGTAAGAAAGTGATAATTTATTATAGGACAAAACTTAATTCAAAGGATGTTTAACTTTTGAAAATGTATTGGAAACATTGAGATTATAATGATAATCCTTTAGATACTCATGTGGTTTTTTTGTTCGGGTACTCATTTGAGTTGACTGTATTATTTCATGAGCTTCATTAAGGTTTTGGTCAATATGGAAGCAAATTTCTTCTGGAACCTCAATGTTTGATTCATGGTCACTATTACTATTGTCTTCTACATTATCACATGATGCAATGGATACAAAAATGATTTGTGATGATTGACTCAAAATAGGTTGGTCTTTGGTAAAAGGATTTTGATAAAGAATGTTAGGATTGTTAGTTTTATTGTTAGTATCCTCAACCTTTTGATACAGAAAAACATGTTCATAATAAACAACATCCCTAAACACAAAAGTATCTGTGAATTGAATATTGAACAAAACATATCGTTTTGATCATCCAATGAAGCATACAATCACAATCATATTCAAGATCACAAACTTAATTGCTTAAACCACCCATGGAATGCACTGAATGTAGTAGGATCCCTATTCTAATTTAGTGTACTGGTGTTTCCTAGATTTGGAGTGGATTAAAGTGAATATTGATAGTGTTGAGGATTCTCATAGTCTTACTGTTTGTGTGAGTATCTTGAAAGAGAGTTGTGAGGAGTATAATAATATTTTTTCTGCTTTTATGGGGAATAAAAAGGTCATGTATGCTGAGATCATGAAAGTTATTTTTCTATTGAACATGGTCAATTTACTAGTTTTATAAAGCTTTGAGAGTGATTTTACTTTACTCTGTCCAGCCTTTTTCTTATGCTATCCCTTTCATAAAAAGAAGTGGAGAGGTGTAAACTGATATGTTGACATAAAATTTAAAGTTTCTCTTTCATATTTTTAGAGAAGGCTGTACAGATTAATTGGTTAATTTGAATGTCGACAATAAATTAGTATTTATTTTACACTTTATTATGCTCCTTATGTTAGTTTGAATTTTTTCTATAATAAATACCAATTTTCTTTGTCTTAGTTTGACGTGCTTTTCATATTGTTAAATCATTTTCTTTTCTTTTTAATAGTATTTTTCAATATTAATCTGATGTTAAAATTTAAAATAACGTATAATTAGAGTTAAAAGAAAAATACAATAGCTAAAACGACTAACTCTTGTGTTAAAAAAAGTTATTTTAAAATCTAGTTTTAATTTTTTATACGTCACTTCATATCACATAATCTTTCTTAATTAGTATTTAGAATAAAAGATTTTTCAAAATTTTTAGTTTTCACCCATCTTTTGTTATATCTTATTTTTAAGATTTTAATTTCTTTAACAGGTCTAACAGTAGATTTTGTATAGATTCCATCATAAATTATATATATATTTTATTGATTATACATTATTACTATTATCATTATTAACGGATGAAAATACTTTAAAAAACTAACAAATTTAATTCTATCTTCTCATTTCTTATATAAATAAAAATAATTTTTTCTTGAATTTTTATTTTATTTTTTACTTTATATTTTATTATCATAAAATTGATGACTTTATTTAATTATAAGAAATTTGATAAGATTACGTTTTTCTTTAGATATATTAATTAGACGCGCATAACTAAATATTACTATTTTATTATTATTATTATTATTATTTTATTTTGAATATTGACTATTTGATTAAACTATTTTATTTAAGATTTTAAAATATTTAATCAAGATATATTAATCAGATATGTCTATTTAACATGTAACTAATTATTGCTATTTTATTTATAATATTATTATTATAATTTGAATTTGAATAACTTCTTAAATGGTAGATTATCTACCTGTTGTAAAAAAAAGAAATCATGATTGATTTGTCTCTTTCAAATCATCTTCTTCTCGGATTAAAAAACCATTCCCACTTAATAAAAGATTATTTATATTAGATCCCACAAAATTTAAATACAATAACAGGAATATCATTTGTGAATAAAATCTACCTACTATCATTAGAAATACAAAAATAAAAAATAAAATTCTTGAACCCTTATTCATAAAAATAAACTAAAAATACTGTTTCTAAAAAAAAAGTGTTTGCAGGTGTTTTAAGATGGAGCATTGAACATATGATAAATATCCTGCAGAAACCCCTGTGTCGCTCTAATTTACAGAAAATGCAGTAATCCATCTTCTTGTAATTCCATTTACCAATTGTATTCTATTATGCAGTAATTTCCTATTCTATTCTGCAATGATTTGATTTGTTAAGAATAAAGACAATGCTAAGATATAAATGAAAAGAAACTTTAAGTGCTATAACATATAGAATGAAAAAAAAAAAAAAAAAAAAAAAAAAAAAAGAAAAAAATAAAAAAAATAAATAAAAAAAAAAAAAAAAATAAAAAAAAAAAAAAAAAAAAAAAATTAAAGTGATAAAAAATATAAAAAAAAAAAAAAAAAAAAAAACAAAGAAAAAACAGGTGTATATTACCCAGATTTGTTAAGAATAAACATAACGTTGAAGAATAGATGAAAAGAAATTTTTAGTGGCTATAATATACAAAACAATTCTCATATTGAACTTAAAATTGACAAAGACCAAGAATTTGCAGAAAATTTCGATACAGTATAAATTTTTTCTATTCACTCAATCTTTGACATGGTGGTTGAAAGAATGCGAAAAGGTTTTACTTAGAAAATTACCCTACATTTGCTCAGCTACAACACATAGGGAGAGTGCCAAGAGAGACAGACAAGACCAAAGGAAGTGTCAAGTTTTAACCATTAGGTTAACCTTGTATACACATATGGAGCCCACCATATGATTCAAAATATTTATTAAGATTAATTACTTTTATTTTACGAATCATAGTAATTAAATTTCGAATACTAAAATATAAAAGTTTATTTTATTTTTTAGACCTGTTGATTTGAATATTTAATTAGTAAACACACTATACTAAAATATTACTTAATTTATAAAGTTTTTTAAATAAAAATATTGTAAATATAAATATATGTCATAAAATTGAAGTTAATTCAAATAACTATGCTATAATTAATATTTTTCGTGTCAAATTATATATTAATTTAGCTCTTTTGGTTTAATTATAGAAAATAATTATATCTTTATGTTATTGTGATAAAAACTTTAAAAGTTTCAATTGAAAAAAATAGTTGTGAAAAAGTTTGATTAAAATTCTTTCAAAATTTATTTTTGTTTTAAAATAGGAGAAATAATATTTAAATGTAATTTAAGAGAGAGAAAATGGAAAATAAATGAGATTACTTAATAGCTTTTTATATTTATCAAAGCTTTTTCTTTATGCCGTATCGCTAATGAAATATTACAATTGTAATATATAATTTGCTCTTTTATTGATTATTTCTATATTAAACAAATTACTTCTATCTTTTAATTTATACCTTGTATTTTTTATGAAACCTATGTCGAAACAGATCAATTTTATTTTTATCAACTGCGTGAATGATATATTAAACAAAAAATCTTATAAAACTCAATTATTTGACTCTGTATTCTAAAATTATAATTTGATTTCATTACAATAACATTAATTGTAATCTGAAAATTATAACTACTAACTTTCTTCATTTTACAACACAGCAGATTTCATTTCATTTAGAAATCCAATATTTACCATCTACTTAACATATAACACAAAACATAGAAAAACAATTTTTATTCTTTATCTTATCATTAGTTGTAGAAAAAAAGAAAAACAATGATGCTCTTTTTTTTCTTTTTTACATTTTTATATTTTTCAAATTTGTACATCTATGGGGTAAAAGAATTTTCTTCCTATTAGACTTGCATAACCTCTAGAAACTTATGAAAGCCTCAAAAGAGGAAAATACCCACAGACCACAAAGCACCGAAAAAAAAGAAAGGAAAAACATAAACTGTGAAGGAAAAGGATGGAACTTAGAAGAAAAAAAAAATAATATTTACTCATTTATTTAAAGTTAAATAATATATAATAAAGAAGACCCACACACTCAATACTAAATTTTAAAATAAAGGTAATGTCATTTTTTTATATAGGTTGAACTCTTATCTTTTCGATATTTCTCCTCTCAATTTTCTTAACAACAGGTTAAAGGTGTTAAGATATAAGGGATAAGTCAAGAAAGATATAATATCAGAATCATGTGCACAAGTATATTTGATATATTTAGAATTCTTTCGGCATCTTGGTTATGATAAATCATAGGATGTAGTTTGGAATTGATTGATAAAATACACTACTAAACAAATGCCATTACATGTGTAGGTGAGATACAGAAGACGTCAAAAAGTCTTTGATAAGATTTAGTGTCATGAGAAAGAGCATAGTCATTTTGCATAGGGTTATGTAGATCCCAAAATATACAAAAATATCTAAAACATCTTTTTTTTTTTTAAAGTTGCTATCAAGATAACATTTGATATTTTGGATGTCCAATCATCAACATGGTTGTGAAATTGGATACAATTTTCTTAGTAAACAAACAATCTTCAGATTGAGATTGAATCTATAGATTGAAGAGAAATGAAAAACTTAGCAAACCACTATCTACTAACTTGTTATAGTTATAAATCGTATAAGGATTTGGTTTAACATTGGTGAAACTATGAGGTAATGTCATGTAGACTTTTTCATCCAAGTCACAATATAAAAAAATGTAATTAACATCTAGTTAATGAAAGTGCTAGTTTTAACTAGTAACAAGAGAAAGAAGGAGTCACACAGTCGTGAGCATGGAATAGTGAGTTTGTTCTTCGAGAGCAAAACAAGTTTTATATCTTTACTTCATGAATGATAATTGGTACCATTTCATTAAAGATTAATAAGAATCATAATGTAAGTAGTATGAACTCTAGGAATTTTGGGACTAGTCCATATGTTTTTCACTTTTGATTAAAGGTGAGGATCATGACCAAACATGCAAATAATGAGCGAGAAGAATAGCCTAGTGTAAGCAGGATGAGTTTTACCCTGTTCTAATTAGGAAGTGAATTTAAACTCAATTTATTCTTGTAAAATCGACCTCTAATGAAAAAATTGTCATAATTTGTATATTATAAATGAACTTAAATAATTTTAATTCATGTGAGATCTTCAACACATTCTACTTATAAGATTTAAATATTAAATATATTATAATAAAATATTACATGATTTATAAAATCTTTATAAATTACTTCACAGACCCAAACAAGTATTGTAGGCACCCGAAAAGAACATTACTCCTCCATACACGTTCCTACTTATAGCCTCAAAGTTATATTTAATGTATTCTAAGCATGTTGCGATTGTTTCTTTACATAATTCCTTGGTTACCCACCGATCAGGAAATGTTAACTATTTTACAATTTTTTAATAAGTAAAAATATTTATATTAGTATATACTATTAGTAATAACTGAACAAATACTAATTAAAATAAATAAAGTTAACTTCGACCTAATTAATGTTAATCTTATTTAATTTTAATATTTATATGTATTTAAATTAGCGGGACTCAATTTGTACATCTTTGTGATAATAAATATGAATAATAAATTATTTTTTAAAAGAGTTTAAGCATGACTTCTAAAGGAAGAGTGAATTGTACTTTTAAAGATTTTCAAATATATTATGAAAAAGATTGAAAGAAAGAACTTTTTCAATTGGAAGAGTTTATTATGAGATCAGTAGCTATACACAAAAAATCAATCAATTAAGAAGTAGAAACAATCAATTGAAATATTAGTCACTACAACATAAAAAAAATATCAATTGATTAAATCTTGTTTGTCAGAAATTCACCCAAAAATAATAATCAATTCAAATTGAAAAATGCTAAATTTAAATTTCTCAAATTCTTGTTCTAAAACTTTAATCAATTAAATTTCAAGAACAATCAATTTCAATTTTGAGTTTATCACCAAATTAACAACACAAAGGATCAATTGATTAAATCACAGAATCAAGAATTTGTCTTATCAAAATTATACAATTATAAAAAATGATTAAGAAATGTGAAGCTTTCATAAAAAACACAAGTTGATACACTTAAGATCAATTGACAATTCACAAGTAAATTATAATATGCCCTGATGAGCAGATTTCAGACAATGCAGTACAGTGAAACCAATCAATTAAATTTCAAAAATAACTAATTCAAAAACATGCAGTGATAGAAAATTATGCAGAATTAAGATTAAGGAAAAGAGAGAGAAAGAACACCAAAATTTATACTTGATCATTTTTCCTAAAGAGTTATATCCGGTCTCCTTGTCAATAAGCAAAATTTTTTTTAACTAAATAACACCAGTATTCAAATAATACAACTAAGAACCAACCTTGCATCCTGCAAAAACACGCCAAACGCAGCGCATAACCCTATTGTGCCCCTACAAAAGTAAATCCTATACAATTGTAGTCTCAATACAACTTCCAATCAATGAAATTGAAAAGAAAACACCACTATAATCACATCAATACTCAACCAGTCAAAGAAAACAGATTGCAGTGACTTTCCTGAGTGAAACACAAATGAAAAACCAATGCAGTGCAATCAAAATAGCAGATGAGCTTCAAGAATCCCTTCCTTGGTTCTTTTTGATTAAAAAAGCATTCTTAGTTCACAATGTTTCTTGTCAATTTTTGCTTTTGACACGTTCTCAATTTTGTCTCATTGTTAGAATGTATTTTTCATAACTGTTATATACTGATTTGAGATCTATTACAGTTATATTAAAAATAATCAATTAAAAACAAATTTAAATTGATTCATTTCCTGCTAACAGGATCTTTCAGCTTGTTGTTTTTGAAAAACAATCTATTGAAAACATTAGTGAACTATTTTTACTAAAATATAGTTAGTCCAATTCTAGTTTTTATATTTCAAAAAACACTTAGGATTATTAGAGCTCATTCCAAATAACATATGATACATGCACATGATAAGACAACACACAATAATACTAAGTCATCTTCAAGTCTCCTTTGTATTTGACTTGAGTTATTTTCATCAAATACATAGATAGCAACATTGTCGATAATTCTTAATTCAAATGTCCAAATTTAAAGACGACAAATCTCCTCACTTACAATTTTTCTCTCACTTTATATAAAATCATCTGACACTCATCTCATTCATTCATATTCATTTCCTTCACTAACATTCATTTTCCATTCATACTCATCTTCTTCACCCACATTCATTTCCTTAACCCACACCCATCTCCTTCGAATTACACTCATCTCTTTTATCCACACATATTTATATTTTTTTCATCCAGACACATCTCCTATTTACCACAATTTTTTTTCTCTTTTTTATTTGTATTTTATTTTATTAAAAATGAAGGCATTATATAAAAAATATGTTTTATCAAAAATTACTATCATTACCGTCGACCAAACTAAAACAAATTATATTCATTTTAAAGTAAATTTTATTTAACACCAACTTAATTAGTATTAAATTAAATAAATTTTAAAATAAAGATGTATCAATGTCAGTGTAGAATCAACAATATTAATCAATGGTTTTATTTAATTAATGATGAATTAGTGTTGTTTAAGATGAAGTTGCTTAGAATTAACCTCAAAATTACGATACTAATTAATTTCCTACTAGTAGTAGAGTTTTTCACACATTGTAAACTTGACATTATTAATTAATTAAATTATATTTGTTATCAACATTTGACCGACTTTAAATATCTGTCTTAATATAATATAATTTTTAAAGAGATGTTAATTAATATTCATGTATTTTTTAAAAAATCTTATTTCATAATTTATATCTGAAAGAGTGCTAATATATTTATGTATATTTTCAAAAATATTATAACACAATTTGTTGATTTGTTTCAAAGATTGACTGACATGTACATTTTGTAAATAATTAATTAATAGTAAATTTTTTAACCTTACAAAATAATTAATTAATACTAAAATTTTTCATCCACATAAATGAGATGGTGGGTTTATATTTATGTATATATTTTTCCTTTGATTTTTATTTTTTTTCATACTCCCACACTTAAATGAAGTAAATATCTTTTCTGACATTTTCTGTTGTCTCATCGTGTTATTTGGAATAAGTAGGATCTTTTCACAGTATCTGAGATAATTGTGTTATTAAAAAGTTGTGGATACAAAATTTAAATGATTATATTGTATGAAAATTTTCTGTAAATTCTTGATCTAATATTTTTGTTTATTTCAATTTCAATTTTTTAATAAAGGATTAGTAAATATCACTTTGTTCAATTTAATAAATAATTTGTAAAGTTAAATGATATTGATGTTTTGTTCATTTATTTTCTTTTTTCTCTCTCTTCAATTACATTTAAATATTATTTCTTCTATTTTAAAACAAACGAATAAATTTTAAAAAAATATAAATATTATTTTTTCTATTTTAAAACAAACGAATAAATTTTAAAAAAATATTAAAATAAAAAATTTCATCACTAATTTGTTGAATTGACAATTGTAAAGTGTCATCACAATAACATAAAATTTAATTATTTTATGTAATTAATCTGCACTTTAAATAAAAAATTAAAATAAAATAAAATAACAACATTATTGAATTTACACTAAACAGCAATATATTATAACATGATTATTCATTAATATTTATATCTTTAATGATAAATAATTCTCTGTTTGTTTGATAAACGATTAAGTCTTTTTCACGTTCTCTTATCACGTTGTTAGAAGATTGTCCGTACAAGATTTAGATGATTATATTGTACCAAAATCTTTAGCAAATTCTTGGTTTAATATTTTTTATTTATTTTAATTTTAATAAAGGATTAGTATGTATCATTTTGTTACATTCAAACTAGTATTATTAATTTATATTCTAAACAATTCTAGTTTGAATAGAGAAGAATAAAAACATCATTGTGAGAGTGGAGGAGAAAGCAACATTAACTGCATTATTTTACTAAAATTATTTTTTAATATTAACCATGTAGGGAACTCATTTAGTTATGTGAATTGAATAAATCACTTTATATTTTAAGTTATTTGTACATAATCACTAAATCTTATTTATGTTTTTATTATATGTTAATCAATTTAATAATTTTTTTATATAATTTTATGCATTGACTTATTAGATATATTATGTTTTATGGTTATATGTATTATTACATATATTGATTATATTTTATTATTAATTACATTTAATTACTTGGGATTTAAGAATTAATTGAGTCTAATTATCTGACTAGATGTGCTTGTAGTTCTAAAAATCTTATTGTGAAAGGATGAAATATATTGTAAGAAATACAAAATTTAAAATTTCATGAATCTAAAAATTCTATTATGAAAGGATGAAATATATAGTAAAGAATACAAAACTTAAGATTTCATGTTTTATAGTATTTTGCATAAAATTGTGAGAAGAAGTCACTATGACACATGTTTGTATCCCCAGGTTACTAGCGACATGTTTGCATCCAAATAATTATAAATTTTTTATTTATAATTAATTCAAATAATTATTTATTGCAGTTATAGGGACAATTGTTCCTAAATAAAAGGAAAACTAAGCAATGAGATTTTTATGAGAAAGTTTGATTTATTGTTTCCTTTCAACTCTATTGATAAAAAATAAAAACATAATACAAACTAAAATACATAACACTAAACTTTATTTTATAGTAGTTGTTAAGGTTTACATTATTAATTTATTAATTTTAATAACTAAATATTATAAGTTATAAGATTATTTTAATTAAATTAAATATTCTTATAATTATTCATGTATCATCATCATGCTGTATATACTTAAATATATCAATAATATTAAATTTAATATGAAATTTTTAATTGACTAATGTGATAATTTTTAATTGAATAAATATTTTTTTTTCAAAAAGATGTTAAATAATACATTTTAAAAAATATTATTTCATAATATTAAGGCATATTTTAAAAATTATCATCTCATGATTATTAAAATTTAACATACACTATTTTCTATAAAAATAATTAATTAATTATTTTACACATTTAAGTTTAACGTAATCGTCTAAAACTTCACACTTCTAAGTCTAATATTTGCTATGTGTTGTAAAAAAAGTTATTTTTTTTAAGTAAACCTTTTTCACATTCTTTCAATCGTTGTGTGCATACAAAATTTAGATAATTATGTTGTCTCAAAATCTTCTGTAAATTTTTGGTTTAATAATTTTTTTATATCAATTTAATTTTTTTAATAAAGGATTAGTAAATATCATGTTGTTCAATTTAATAAATTATGTGTACAGTGAAAAATATTTATGTTTTGTTCATTTATTTTTTTATTTTTGTCTTCAATCACATTTAAATATTATTTCTTCTATTAGAAAACAAACAAATAAATTTCAAACAAAAATATTAAAATAAAAAAATTCATCACTAATTTATTGAATTGAAACTTTTTAAATTGTTTATCATAATAACATAAAATTTAATTATTTTTTATAATTAGTTTGCACTTTAAATAAAAGAGATAAAATAAAGTAAAATAACAACATTATTTAATTTACACTAAACAGGAATATATTATAACAGCATTATTCATTAATATTTATATTTTTAATGATAAGTAGATATGATAGTTTTATCCACTATTTAATGTAAATAAACATATTATATTGATCTATACTTCTTTAGATAACAGGATCATCATAAACACTTTTATTAAGTAGTTTTTAAAACTAATTATTTATTTTATAGTAGTTGGTAAAATTTAGATTATTAGTTTATTAATATTAATAACTAAATATATTATTTAAACTAAGTAAGTTGTTTTTCACATTCTCTTATCATCATGTTTTTATAAGTACAATATTTAGACCATTACATTGTACCAAAGTCTTTTGCAAATTCTTGATCTAATGTTTTTTATTTATTTTCATTTCAACTTTTTTTTAGTAAGAAGTGTTCTTTCTGATTTATTATAAAATAAATAAAGGATTAGTATATGTGATTTTGTTGAAATTAATAAATTATTTGTTATAATGAAATGAAATTTATGTTTTGTTTTCCATTTTCACATGTAATATTTCTTATTATCATTATATTATTCACTAACATTATTTTGTAATATTGACTAATATACGGAAAACTTATTTTGTTCATTATTGTGAATTGAATAAATTATTTTATATATAATTAGTAATTTAAGTTGCATGTTTAGATAATTAATTTGAAAGTGTATTTTATCTTATTTCATGTTTTGTTATTCTTGAACCGATATTTTGTGACTATTTGGTAAAATTTGATAACTATTTTATTTTAATCTGTTTATTAATTGTCTTGATATTAATTTCATACATTGTGTTATTAGATATATTAGGATTCGTATTTATACGTATTATCACATATATTGATTATATTTTATCATTAATTAAATTTAATTATCTAAAATTTAAGAATTGATGAAATCCAACCATGTGACTAGTGGAATGCGCTTGAGGTTTGTAAGAAATATAAAACTTAAAAATGTCGTATAAAATTACGAGAACAGGCCACTAATGAAATTTTTGAATTCAAATAATTATAATATTTTTTATAATTAGATTTAATTAATCATAATATTTATTTAATGTATGTTATGAATTAAAATTGTTTAAATAACATTAACCGTGAATAAACATCAAGAAAAATTAAATAGTTATCAAATTTCACCCAGGTAGCCATTAATAAAATTGGTTGAAGAATAACCAAATTTCAAATAATGATATAATACATTCATTGATTAACATATGAATGTATTTTAATGCACTAATAACACAATGCAATTAACTGAATTCACTACCAAGATGAGTCCCTTGTATATTAGGTAATGTTGATATGATAGGAAAAAGATTGTGTGGGTTAGTTGGGGACTGTTTGTAAAAATAAGGACAGTGTTGGGCTTGGGATTAAGGACATCCAGTGTTTTAATGCAGCACTGTTAGGTAGGTAAATGGAAGTGGAAGTTGAAAGCAGATGAAAAAGGACTGTGAAAAGATATCTTAATCTTTAAATATGGTTCTTGGAGATTTTTAGACAAGGAAGGTAATAACAGCAGATAGTCTAGATAGTGAAAGGAATTACAGAATAGGGATCGTAGGGACTGGTTTAATCAGAATTACACCTAGAAGGTAGGGAAACGCAGTAAAATTATTTTTGGAAAGATTGTTAGATTGGGGATAAATCCATAAGGGAAGCATACCCAAGACTATAAAAAAATGTTTAAGTTGAGAGAAACCATTGGTAGGAGAGCTATTGGATATTTTACATTTACACCGATATAAACCCAATAAAGAACTTGATGATGAACGGGTGTGGAAAGGGAGGTACAACTTCCATTATACAGTGAAAGATGCTTATAATAAGCTCAATAGTAAGGATCATGGGGTGGGGGAGAGGCTTTCCATAAGCTGTGGAAGATTAAGAGCACTCCCACCTCTGTGTTCATGACAGGTTGCCAACTAGGGATAGATTAGTTACGTTTGGTGTATCTATTGGAAAACCAAGTTGTGTGTTATGCAATAAATTTGTAGAGAGCAATAAATTTGTAGAGAATGTGTCTAAGTTATTCCAACACTCATATTAAATCTGCCTGTAAGTTATTCTAATCTTAAATAACTGGTTAGTCGTATACATCTAAGTGGTTATCTACGTTCATAACCCTGACATCCATATTAAATCAATGTTTATGAGTTGTTTCAACCTTAAATAACGAATTAGTTGTGTACATATAAGTGATTAGCTACGTTCATAACTCCGACACCCATGTTAAATTACTGTTTGCCAGTTTTTCCAACCTTAAATAACTGGTTAGTCGTATACATCTAAGTGGTTAGCTACGTTCATAACTTCGACACCCATATTAAATCATTGCCTGTGAGTTATTCCAACCTTAAATAAATGGTTAGTCGTGTACATCTAAGTGGTTAGCTACATTCATAACTCTGACACCCATATTAAATCACTGACTGTGAGTTATTTCAACCTTAAATAACTGGTTAGTCATGTACATCTAAGTGGGTAGCTACGTTCATAACTCCAACACCCATATTAAATCACTGCTTGTGAGTTTTTTCAACCTTAAATAACTGGTTAGTCGTGTACATCTAAGTGGTTAGCTACGTTCATAATTCCGACACCCTTATTAAATCACTGCCTGTGAGTTATTCCAACATTAAATAACTGGTTAGTCGTGTACATCTAAGTGGTTAGCTACATTCATAACTCCGACACCCTTATTAAATTACTGCCTATGAGTTATTCTAACCTTAAATAACTAGTTAGTCGTGTACATCTAAGTGGTTAGCTGCGTTCATAACTCCGACACCCTTATTAAATCATTGCCTGTGAGTTATTCCAACCTTAAATAACTCGTTAGTCGTGTACATCTAAGTGGTTAGTTGCATTCATAACTCCGACACCCTTATCAAATCACTGCCTGTGAGTTATTCTAACCTTAAATAACTGGTTAGTCGTGTACATCTAAGTGGTTAGCTAAGTTCATAACTCTGACACCCATATTAAATCAGTATTTGTCAATTATTACAACTTATCAAGGTGGTTAGTCGTGTAGATATAAGTGGTTACCTACGTTCATAATTCCGACACCTATATTAAATCAGTACCTGTCATTTATTGCAGCTTTATCAAGGTGGTTAGTCGTGTACACATAAGTGGTTAGCTACGTTCATAATAACAACACCTATATTAACGTCGCTAACCACTTAGATGGTACATGACTAACCACTTAGATAAAATTGATGAAATTAACAAAATTACCCTTTCATAATGTCAAAATGTCAAATAGGTGTCATTTATATTTCCAAATTTTTCTCTTTTCCCTTTTAAATCAAGTGCCAATTAATGACTCCACACCTTTGCAGTAAATTTATTCCCTTTCAGCCGAAGTACAAAACTCTCTTTCCAATTCCTTTCCTTAGTTCTACTTCTCGCAATGCGTATTCGCGTTCCAAGGTAACATGTTGGGTATTAGTCCCTAGCCTTACAATATGACTATAAGGGGTTATTGATACCCCCACGCCTCTACAGGTATATTGACCACACTCCACACAAACCCATATAGACTGTGATGGGTTAGACGGTTCTTGAATAACCATGCATGAAGCAGTGGCTAGGTTTCCGGCTACGGCAGAGCCGTTCACAATCTCACCGGAAAATTACAAATTCTTTGGTCTCACTTATATAAGCCTCCCTAGATCGTTTTAGTTCCTTCTAAGGTGACTACAACAGTCTAAGACACTATTTAATGAGTTTCCAACACATTTTTTTTTAGACAGCAAAGAGTTTCCAACACATGAAAATATCTATATATTCACCGGAAGGGATGACCGGTGCAACTCGGGTCTTTCTTTTCCAAAATTCGTTTTCCACGTTTCACCACATTATAAATAAATTCTAGTAACTTGAAAGCATTTTAAATTAATCTTACAATATCAATTATGAGTCCATACATTAAAAAATAAAGAAATACCAAAACGGAGTTTTCAAAGAGTCCCCGGAAAATTTAAACATTATTTATCTCCGTTTTCTATATAAACCTCATCAAATGACACATTAAACCATAAAAAATTTATCTATACCACTTACAAGTTGAAGTGCAGTATTCCATTAAGAGAGCTTTCTTTTTTGACGAATTATCGTAGTCTTTGTAACTATCACCTTTTCTCTGCAAAATGGACCCAAACATTTTTTATAACATAGAAGAACGTGAAAGAAATGAAAACAATAGAGTCAGTAACCTTAGACGGCTAAACAAAGGGGTGCTTATTATTTTTTTATTATTAATCCTATTTGTATTTATTTCCTATATTTTTCTAATTTAAAATTTTTTATTTTTATTATTTTTTATTTTTTTATGAAAAAGAATATAATCATACTTATAGAGTTTCTTTAATATATAAAATATGGGAAGGTACAAATGGTAAAATCATTAATCTAAGTACTTAAGATGTAGTGCATCGATATTAACTTTGTGTGAGGACTTCACGACTTCAAGTGTAACATTCATATCTCATCCCATCATCTATCTCCTCCAAATTAATCATAAAAAATTTCAGGGAGTTTTGACTCGAGTTTCATCATTGCCTTTATCACAAACTTAAAAGTTTCAAACGTAGGCATCAATTGAAAAATATTCTCATCTTCCAATTTGAATGGAGTGAAGTGAGCACACCAGAACTTCAGCAACAAAACATATTCTGGAACATCCCAACCCAAACAAAGGATTAGACGTAATCCAGTCAGAATCTCGAACGAGAACATTGCAGGTGAAAGGACAATACAGGATGACTCAAGTCTTGTACTAAATGTATCAATATTAAGCTCAAGTTCCTTGTTAGTGGGAACTGCATTAGCCGTACACACCAACAATGGGTTCAAATACTCTGTGAAGCACTCAGTAAAATGTCTCACATGTAGCTTAAGATATTTATAATGGGTATGGTTTCCTTTGTTGAAACACTCTCTTAACAAAGAGTGTGAAAAGGTAAGCGGGTCTATCATGGCCAGAAATATTGAGAAAGTTAAGTGTGTTAGTAACTCGTAAGAAAAGATTTCTCCAGCTTGTGTATGGCTATCATGCTTCTTTTAGGTCCAAGAAGGAAAGACTGTGCAGAAGAACACATTCTGGAAGTGTACCGAGTCTATCAATATTATCATTTTCTCTCGAGAAGCTAGAGGAATGGAGAAACCTACAACTTCCTGATATTGATTTAACTTTCTCTTATGACAATATTTGTCACAATGTTAGACTCTTTTGCCTTTTTATACTCTTTGTCAAGAGGGTGCTTCAACAAAGAAATCTAGCAACACCCATTACAAATCTTAAACTAAATGTGAAGCATTTTACTACATGATTCAAATCTATTTTTTTTTATTTGTTTTTTGAAATGGGTCCATGCTTAAGTTTTAAAACCCTAATGACATCCCTTCCTATAAATTAGAAAGTCACTGTGTTGAAAAGAGAAGATTTTCATTTTTATTTCATTCTCTCGTCCCTGTTGAAATAATAAGGCAGAGAAAAAGGCTCATAAATGTTGGAATGAGAGTGATGTTTATTCAATGTTTACTATTGTCTTTATATAAGCTAACAACTCAAAGGTATGCCACTCACTTTCTCCACTTATTTCTCCTATAATAAATCTACGTACATTAATAAATGCTTAGGAATTTACAATTATTAAATATAGTAATAAATGGCTAGTGTTGGTTTTTCTTCAACACTCCCCCTCAACACTAGCTTCCACTTTGTTTGTCATGCCAAGCTGATGATAGAAACTTTCGAACTTGCTGTCGCTCAAGTTTTTTGTAAGCAAATCTGTAGCTTGATTTCCTATTCTAACATGCTTCAACTCAATTTCGTTTTTCAAGACTTTCTCTCAGATAAAGTGGTAATGCACCTCCACATGCTTAGTTCTTGCATGAAAAACTGGATTCTCTGCCAAACGTATTGTAGACAAATTATTGCAATACAGAGGAATCGGATACTTTACTGGTTCATGCAAGTCTTCTAACAGTTGCATAAGCCAAGTGCTCTCTTGGCTGCTGCTCGATACTCCGCTTCAGTGGTTGACAAAGACACAGTTGGTTGTCTTTTGTTACACCAAGAAATTGCTCCTGACCCAAGCATGAAAATATATCCAGTAGTTGAGCGTCGAGTATCATGGCCACCTGCATAGTCAGCATCACAATAGCCAACTAGTTTACATTCTCCACCTCTCTTATACATAATACCATGGTCAAGCCTATTGTTCACATATCTCAAAATTCGACGCACTGCTTCCAAATGAGGTTTCTTTGGATTTTGCATATAATGACTCGTCACACCAACTGCAAAAGAAATATCTGGTCTTGTTAAAGTTAAGTATATAAGAGTACCCATTAGTTGTCGGTACATTGTAGCATCTTCTAAAACTTTCCCTTCATGAGCACATATTTTGGTGTTGGGCTCCATTGGCGCTGAGATTGGCTTGCACTTAAGCATTCCAAATTTCTTCAACAAATCTTTGGAATACTTTTGTTGATGGAGAAATATTCCTTCTTGAGTATGATCAACCTCTATAACAAGAAAATGATTGAGTTGTCCGAGTTCTTTCATTTGAAATCGAATTGACAAATTCTCCTTGGTTCGAAAAATTTCTTCTTCACAATCTCCTGTGATAATTAAATCATTCACATATACTAGCACGATAGCTAGCTTTTCTCCTTTAGCTTTGATAAATAAGCTAGCATCCGCACTTGTTACCAAATAACCACTACGAGTAAGGAATTCAACAATCTTACCATACCAAGCCCTTGGCGCTTGTTTTAACCCATAAAGTGCCTTTCGTAGCTTACACATGTACTCAGGATGATCTTGACTCTGAAAACTAATCGGCTGGTCCATGTAGATCTCCCGATCTAGCTCCCCAAGCAAAAATGCATTCTTTACATCCAACTTTCACAAATTCCAATTTTTGGAAGCTGTAAGTGCTAATAGGACTCGTACAGTTGTAAGCTTTGCAACTGGACTAAATGTTTCATCATAGTCTAGTCCATATTGTTGAGAGAACCCTCGAGCTACTAGGTGAGCCTTGTGTCTTTCTATTGATCCATTTGTGCGGCGCTTTATCTTGTACACCCATTTGCAAGAAATAGGCTTGACATCTTTTGGCTTTGGCACAAGCTCCCATGTTTGATTTCTATCTAGCG
>Ga0099824_1004299_pt1 | contig 20551 bp, 10 predicted proteins | sample SiratrowhiteBW_FD_76837 | JGI IMG/M metagenome (GOLD analysis project Ga0099824, IMG submission 76837) | Root nodule microbial communities of legume samples collected from California, USA - Siratro white BW | ecosystem: Host-associated > Plants > Roots > Nodule | place: USA: California... | reverse complement strand
TTATAAAATATATATTATATATATATATATATATATATATATATATATATATATATATATATATATATATATATATATATATGTCATGTTTTTCTTAAAACAAAAATAATATAATGTAGTTATTTATTTGACTTAATTAAAACTATATAATTGGTTTTACTGAATAAAAAAAAATTTACATGCATAAAAAGAAGAAAATATATTAACACTAAGTTGGGTTTGTCAAGTCAAATTCTAAGTCATCTATTAGTGTATAAATAGGAATTAAATTTCCCATTTTCATTCTATACTTATCTACTTTCTGGTGTATGAGATAAACCTTAGAAGAAACTATATGGAAGGTTTGAAGAATGACTCTTTAATTGATTATTTAATGTTGAAGTGTGACATTATTATTCAAGTTAACAAGAGAGTGGAGAATATATTTTATAGATGGTTATAAAAATTGTTGGTAAGTCCACAACACTCAAGTTTCAATAGGATTTTAGTGTATGTAGTGTTATGGGTTTTTTTTTATTAGTTGTGATTTAATTATTGATTTATTATGTATGGTGACTTTTTAGATTTTAGAAAATATTGTTAAAAAAATTAAGATAAAAGATTATTATTTTTTTCATAAAATTTATGGTAGGTATCACTATGAACTTTGATATCTGAGTTAAGCTGACACTTCAAAGATCAAAATCATAAGTCATGATATGAAATATATAATTAATAAGAAAAAAAAGATATAAAATTATGGGAGACTAGGCCAAATCCATGGCAGTAAGAAATAACAAACACTCCCAAACCAAGGTAAACAAAATGAAACATATGGAGTTGATACCTATTATGAAAAAAACTCTAATTTAATAGCAGGGAAGATATCATATCATTTAAAATCTAACTTGTCAGCAGCACAATGGTTTTTCTTATGGAATATATGAGAAACTTTGAATTCAATTTTTTTACATATCTTTATGCACTTTCTCCAACTTCCTCTGAAAGACCAAGGAATGAGATTAAACCAACTAAATTCTTGACAAAGTAAGGAAGAGTCACACTAAGCCAAATACTATTGAAACCTTTATTCCAAGCAAGCTCAATAGCCAAATGACTCTCATAACCTAGGTATATAAAGATTTTTGTACCCAAGAAAAGAGGAGAAACTACCTATATATTTACATCTGCTACCAACAAAAAATACATGCATATGCTACAAAACTCGAACATCCTAGTTATTGTAATAATTAATAATTGAAAATGGAAATTTCTTTTCAAAGTTTTGAGTAGAGAGGCCATCTCAAGACTCATTAAGATTTTAATTTTTTTTTAAAAGATGAAAAGAATTAATGGAGTTCTAACTGATCTAATTTGTGGTAATTATTAGGATTGAGATTGTTGTAATTTGTGTTTAGGAAAATATAGAATTTGAAATTAATAAGGTAATAAAGTTTAAATTTGTAATAATAATTTTAATGTATGTCATAAGAATAACTTTGTTTTTACAAAGGTGTCACAGACATGCTGGATATAAATTGGATTAGAAATTCATTTAAAGAGATATAATATTGGATTAGACCTTCATTTAAATAGATATAATTTTAAACATATAGATATCCACGAACCAATATAATGTACCTTTAGATATTATGACTTATTTAGTCATGATTTTATATCAAAATACAATTTTAGATATTATCTAACTAATGGTTTGATTTTATTTAAATTAATATTTAAAGTTTAAGTTGTGATATTTTAGTGGGCAAAGGTTGAATTATCATCATTAAAGTAAAAAGTTTATGCTTTTCCCCTTATTTTAGGCATATTAAAGGATTGAGTCACATATTAAAGTTAGTATAAAAGTTGTAGATAATTGCATTAGTTTTTAAACAAGATAAAAAAATCTTTATAGAATTAATATAACTCTATATATTGTATTTAAACTCTACAAAGGTTATAAAAAATAATAAAAAACAAATGAGATATCACTCATAACTTAAAAGAGGTACCGTTGACTCTTTATGTGTTTAAATTCTATGCATATATATGTATGATAAGGTATATATTGAAATTTGTAATGATATATATGTATGATAAGGTATATACTGAAATTTGTATTGATAAATGATATGTTGTACTATAATAAAATGTACTTTAAAATTTGTTTTGATGAACTTACATGCAGTGAAGTTATGAGATTTTTTGTTATGTTAGTTTATATGTTTTGTGTTTTAAGAAGTCTAACAAATAGTTTAATAATGTGAAAATTCTGTTTGTTCATTTCAAAAATATAAGTATTGATTTTATAGACTGAAAATCCAAATTATCTTAATCAAGATAAACAATAAATAATGCATTTTAGTTAATATAATCTAAGATAATTTATAGAATACTTAATATAATAATTGAAATTAAAATATAAAATTAAAATAATTTGTTAATAAAGAATTACGAAATTTTAAAATAAACATTTATATTTCTATAATTTAATATTTATCATCTACTTTCACAGATAATTTTTGGCAAAATATAATAAGTCATCTTAATAATTTAAGCTATGAATTCTCTTTTATGAATAAACCTCTCAATTTCTAACTAGTTTTTCCTTTCAACTTTTTTTAGAGTGGACTATGTTTGAGACCTAATTTCAACTAGTTCTAAGTTCTTTTCACTAGCTGATAATCTTGTATGATTTTATTACGAAATTACTAATATTGGTAAATAAGCTTATTTTAAATTCTCTTGAAATGCAAAAATAATATTTCATTTAAAAATCCAACTTATAGCTTTTACATTTACTTTTATCTTTATAGTATTTATTAAGTTTTTATTTTACTATTTTCTATTTAAGACATAATTTTATTATTTTATTTTCTCCATCCACGCATAAAACACGACTTTATTATTATTTCTATATAAAGTAAATAATTATTTTAATTTTTTACAAAATATGATAGCTGAAAATTATGGAAAATAATTTTATTATTATTATTATTTAGATGCTTCTGTATTATATTTTTGTAATATTTATTTTACTATTTCATAATTATACTTTAATACATTAATATTTATAAATGGTAGATTTGTTTTACTTTTAGTATTTTTTGAAAAATATTTTTAGTATTACATGGTATATTTTAACTCTAATTTTAATATTTTATATCTATTTAAAAATGTGTTATTTTGACTTTATTTTCAATTTGAAAAGAAATATTTTAAGATACAGATTAATAATAGATAAACGTATCTCATGATATGGATAATTCGTCTAATATCCATTTTAATTACTTTTTTTCTTAACAATTTCTTTTGAAAGTTAAAAGTGTTGTGGTAAACCTTACATAGATTTAAATATAATCATAATTTCTAAAAATTATGCTAAAATTTTCCTCAAATTAAAAAAATAATAATTTTAATCTCTGAAATTTACTAAAATATGATTTTAGTTCCTACCTATTAAATTTAAGAGAATAGAACAATTTTAAAACACTCATTTTAATCCTTTAAATTCAGTGTTTAGAGATTAAAATCAAATATTTATGGATGATTCTTCTTTTATATATATATATATATATATATATATATATATATATATATATATATATAACGAATTTATTATTAATATATTTATTTTGCTTATGAACATTACAGTATTTCAAAGAACATATTTATAGATTTTTAAGTGAGAAAAATAAAAAATCATAAACTAAAATCATCTAGTTGAAAATAAAAATTTTAAATGATTATATAAGAGAGTTTTCTATATTACTATATACATAATAAGTTAATTAACTAAAGAAAAAATCAAATTCAATTTTTTCATATTCCTATTTTATGAAAATAATCTATAAATATATGTGTATATAATGTGGTTTATTTATTACAATTCTTTTTTTAAATTGTTGGTGGGGTAGATGTGGTCCTGAAAAAATAATATTACTTTAGAAAACTGAAAAAATGCTTTGATTCAGGTGAGCATAATTCGAAGTGGTGAAGATGACACATACACACTCACATCTTTACCCTTTCACACTTCCTTTTCATAAACACCTTCTCTCTCTCTCTCCAGCACAGGTATCAAAGTTACACACTTTTGCACACTTTTCAATTTTTCTCAAACTATTTTAAAGAGTCAATCTTCTAACAACCTTATTCAACAACAATATTTAAGCTATATTTAATACATTTTACAGAGTGCATTTATGATTGGAAAGATAAACATAAAATTATACATTTTTTTTAAATAAAAAACATTACTAGATTACATTTGTATCATTAAGTTGTTGTAATAATGTATTTCCACAATTCAAATTTTACCTAGAAAGAGAATAAGATTCTTACATTTATCATTTTATACTTCAAGTATTACATTCTAATTATTCAAAACAAATCTCATTATTAACAAGTGTTTAAATATGTATAATGGATTATGCACTTAAATTTTTTTTTTCATTAATAAGAAACGAATATACAACAATATGAAAATATGAAAGGTTAAATGAAAACACAAATGTCATATTACACCAATGCAATGTGAGAATTTTTGTTTCTACACTCTGCTTTCTTTTTTAATTTTTTAAAATATGTTTCATTGATAATTTTATAAATATTGTATTTACACTTAGCTTTTTGTTGTTTAAAAACATATTAAATATTAGAAAAATATAATTTCTCAATAAAATTTAAATGACAATTTCTTTAAAAAAATAATAAAAAATATTATTTATTAAATTAATGACCATATTCTTTCAATTTCATTTATGACAATTAATATTATTTTATACCTAAAAATTAAATATAAAAATTTAAGTTTAATAAATTTTCAAACTAAAAAAAGTGAAAGAGCATAGATTGTATTTTAGCTTATTAAAACCTATAAAATATATGATATAATTTTGAATTATAATATGAAAAGAACAAATTAGTTGTAGAGGTTGAGGGTTATATAGAGGTTAAGAACGCTTTGCAAATTTTTTGCTATTGTAAGATGATGATAAAATGATTTAGGAGTAATTGTATCACAATAAAATATGATAGTAAAAATTTAGTATAAGTGAAATAGATGATATAAGAAAGTATTTTAACTTTTATATTATTTAACTCTAATATTAGATTACCTATAAATCTTCCTTATAAATTATTTAAGGTTCCACTCGTTAATAATAAATAATTACAAGTATTCTCATTATAACTTTTCATTTACATTGAGAACTCAAATTCCTTCCTAAATATCTCTTTTATCTTCACTTGGAATAAATAATACAAGTATTATTTTTTATGAAATTCCTTCCGACTTTTCTAAGTCTTTTATTTTATATATCTTGAATAAGACTATCCTCGATAACGCACAGACTTTTCTTGTATGTCAGAATTGTAATAGAGTCAGTAGCCTTTTTAGTTTAAGTGTATTTTCACCGTCACTTGTCGTCTTATAGTGAATATATAAAGTTATTCTTGATTATCCTTTTTATCTTTTTATAAAATAAAACCACACAAGTATTTTTTCACGAAGGTACTCCTAATTTTCCCAAACCTTCTATTAGTGCACTTAACTCTTGTTACGAGTTAAAGTTGTAGCATAAGTTTGAAGTCTTTTAACTGATACAATTTTTTTCACACTCAACTTTTTGTTTTTTGTGTTTTATAATACATTTAGTTTTGAACATGCTTTCATAGTACTGACAACACTATTTTAAGAATACAACAACAAAAAGTAAGTAGGTTTGTTGCTTCTATGGGAATACATGAGTCAAATACTATGCTAGCTTTGCAAGATGGTTTAAAATTATATATTTTTTTGTCTTGTTATAAAACTTTGTCTTGTACCTTGTGTTTTTTCTTGTATGAGCTTTAGGTTAGTGTGATCTTCAACTTGTGGAGTTACAACGACATGGTGACATAGTCTAATATAAATTTTTTAGAGACATGGTATTGTGGTTTTTTCTAAGTAACATGCTTTACAACAAATTTATTAGTTTACCAAAACTATAAATTATCTGCTATGATTAAACTTCATGGTTTTCTGAACTATCTTTGTTGATAAAGACTATATTAATTTTACGTCTTAATGAAACATGTTTTTCGTAACCTATTTACTCATTTTATTTGTTTGATTATTTTATCCAAACAGGTTTTATGAAAAAATAACTATTCAATGATAGAATCTTTTGAGTTTTATGTGTTTTGAAGTGAAGATTGATGATTCTAGTAGACTATTTTAGTTGATCTCAGAGCTAATTTTGAATAGACAACATCAAAGCTTACATACAATAAATAAGAACTTTTAGCATGAAGACATAAAAGCATAATATGTGAACAACGTATGTGATTAAGGTATGTATATGTTTATATCATAATAAAAAGACGTTATAAAGCTAAAGATAATAAAACATATAATGAAGGATATAAGAGTGAATGTTTCAAAGTATAATTATACGATAGAAAAAGCATAACAAAACACGTGAAGAAAAAGATAAAACATAAGACACCCTCATGCTATATATATGAGAAGACTTTCCATGAGTTTGATTCAAAATGAATATATGAGTATGCCTAAGCTATACAAAATGTACAAAGATTTTTATAAGTTATATACAACAAAGCTATATACAACAAAGCTATATAACACTAAAATAATATCTTCCCCTTTGTTGAAATCAAAAGGTGGAGACGAACACCATCATGGTTGATACTTATCCAAATGAGCAATGGTAGCTTGTCTTGAGGTTCAAGGGTGAAAGGCCTTGGGTTTGGTGGTTGTTTAGAAGGTTGTATAGGTGGTCGTTCTGGTGGAGTGATGGTTATAGGTTAGGGGGTGGCTTTAGAGAAAGGTGAAGGGGGAATTTGCATAAGATATTTAAGGGCTAGGTTGTGGAGGGAGCGTTTGAGTAATAGGTTGAGGTTAAATTTGTTGAGTTTGTGCTTGGATGGTAGGAGTAGACAATGTGGGCATGATTGGTAGAAACAACGGAGTTGGGGTGAATGTATAAAGTATCTAATAATTTTTGGTAGGTGTTTGAGGTTATAGTGGTAGGTTTCTTGCCAGGTGGAGAGAAGACTTTGGTTGATCAAGAGGTATGTTAAGGTAATTTGCTGAGGGTATGTGTTTATTCTAGAAGGTTCCATAGATTTTTGTTCATAGATGACTTAAAGGTCAGATCTACTATTGATGTATTGAAGGTTTCAGGTAGGTCAAGAAGTGGAAAAGTTTTAAGCCTAAGTAAAAGTTCACGTTGTAGATGAAACATATTGAGATAATTGATGGTAAAAGACTTATTCTATTTGTTAGGTAGTCAATTTTGTAGTTTTTGAGGAGAGGTTCCATATTCATCAACTGGTGGCAGAGTTGGATATCTAATGGGTTGTTGGACTTCATCCTCATCATCACTAATTTGGATGACTTGGGTTAGGTTTTGGGGTGTTGGTGTGGAAACACAAGCAATAGAAACTTATGGGAGATTAACTTTTGTTGATGCAAGTACAATTATTACAGACACATGTTCTACCACTTGCTTAATTAGAGGTTGCCTTTGAGGCGACAACCTTTTTGTGATCAAAGGTGGGTGGTCTTGTAAGTCCCTTGATCGTTATTCAAGTCGAACAATTGGTTGAGGAGGCTTAAAGGAAAGTCTAAGTCTCTTCAACCTTCAATGCGGAGATAATTGAATGGGTTATTGTTGTCGTTGTTGAAGATATCACAACTTAATACAATGTTGAAGTCTTGGAGGTCCTTGGGCCTTTGGACATTTTAGAGGTCATTCGGGATCCACACTTGCTTGGCTCAACAACATTTGGTGCTTCTTTACTTATGCCTTAGTCATTTGACCTTGGTGATAAATAGTCCAACCCATCATTGGGATTGATGGGTGGCATGTTGTACTTGTTGAGGGGTGCAATCTAATTCTTGATCAATAGCAAGATTGGAAATCTTTATGTGCACTTGAGCAATATTGAATATCTCATAGAAATGAGCATCCATGTGTGGAAATACTAGATGGTAGAAGTAATAATTGGTGAAGTCATTGAGGTTCTAGACCATTTGTTCATTCAGTGGCCCTAGGTCCAACCTAGGTGCATCTGTTGAAGGTTCACCTTTGTAAAGCTTGGTTATTTTATGATGAACTCCTCTCAGTTAATGACTATTCGTAAGACTTTGGAGTTTAACCTCTAGAAAAACTTGTGGAAGATGTGTTATGTTTCCACGATATACTTGTGACCAATGTAATGTTATGCAATCCATAAGTGAGTGTAATATCACTTGGGTATTCATATTTAGACTATGTTGGTGATTTAGATACAAGACAATTTATAATTGGTTATGCTTTCTCAATTGAGAATTCATTGGCCAGTTGGAAACAATTTTACAACCTACAATAACTTTGTAAACTATCAAAGCATAATATTGTGCAGAGGCAATAAATGAGAGAATTTGGCTAAAATATCTCACTACTAATATGAGATTTCTACAAGAGAAGACTATTATTTTTAGTAATAGTTTGAGTGTCATTTTCTCAACTAAAGATCAAGTTTATCATAAACGAAACAAACATATTGATATCATATATCTATTTGCTTCTTTCATATGCATTTCAAATAAGACTATTGTGATGAGTAATATGCTAATCTTTTGTTGCACTGAGAGTTCTAGTAAAAGTTGGTTGCCTTTTTATTAATAAGTGTTGCATATAGTGAACCAAATTACAATCAAATCATGATGTTTTAACTCTTATATTGTTAAAAGGAAAGAATTGACCATTAAATATCAAGCTATAACTTTTAGTTTAATAATAAATACTCCATCCAACAATTAATATCAAAACTAATATTGCTAATATTAAGAATTAAATTTTCAGTGGGATAATTATTATAAATAGCACAATTTAATGAGTATTGGCACGATTGAATAGTTTATTTTAAATATATTATATTATATAATTATATAATTAATATTTATATTAAATAATATATTTGTAAATGTCCTAACAGTAATAAATTTAAATTAATAATAAATTAAAAATCTTTTTTACTTTAATAATAACAAATTACTAATTTATTAATTGCACTATAACGTTAAAATTGTTATTAGTAATTAAATTATTAAATTAATAGTTTACGTTTACTAATTTTATATTGGCATAAATTTAAAGTAATTATAATAATAAATTTTATGTTTTCCTAATTTAATGATAATACTTTTATTAATTCATTAGTTTTAACACAAAAATAAAATTATTTTTATTAAATAAAATAATTAACTTGATATTTTAAATATATATATATTTTTTCCAAAAATGTTCTTTTAAAGGTTAACTTTTCTAAATATGCTAAGAGTTTTTTTTGGAAAAGAAATCGGACAACAAAATCTTAAATTATTTAACAGGCCTAATAATTCTTAAATCGAAATATGAAGTAATATTTAAGAGTTCAATAGAGGAAAAAAAAAAAAATTAAAGCAGAGAGGAAAGCAGGGGGGAGGACCAAAATCTAAAATATTAAACACACCTAAAAGTTCTTAAATTATTTAAGAGTTTTGAAAAAAAATAAAAATAAAACAACAGGGTAGGAACAAATCTTACAATATTCAACATACCTATTAATTATTAAATTGAAATATGAAAAAACCTTTTAAACAAAAATATGAAAAAACCAGAATTGGACCCTATTTAAGCACCACTTCCCAATTTCACTTCACCTTCATTTCTATTCACCCTTCCATTCTCTCACTTCTGCATTTCCCTCATTCTCTCTCCAAAAATGGCTTCAAAACTATCCCTCATTTTGTGTGTTGTGGCTCTATGTGCCATTGATCTCGCACAAAGCGCTTCATCTCCTCATGCCCCGGCACCATCCGTGGACTGTTCAAACCTTGTTCTCACCATGGTCGATTGCTTGTCCTTTGTCACCAATGGCAGCGCCGTCACCAAGCCAGAGGGTACCTGCTGTTCTGCCCTGAAGTCTGTGCTCAAAACTGCCCCTGAATGCCTTTGTGAGACTTTCAAAAACAGTGCTCAGTATGGTGTGACTTTGAATGTCACCAAGGCCGCCACTCTCCCTGCTGCTTGCAAAGTCTCTGCCCCTTCTGCCACTAAATGTGAATGTGCGTAAATTCTGCCTCTTTATCTTTGCCCTTTTGTGGTCTTTTTTATTTTCCCATTTGGGGTCTCTGGTTTCTCCTTTGGTTTTGTGTTATCATTTTCTTTTGGGTAGATTTTCTGATAAAGTATGGTGCTTTCGACTGCTGGGTCGGTTAAAGGTTTCATTTTTATGCATGTTCGAGATGGATCGGTCACATGGTGCCTTTCATTGTCATGCCACTTGGGTTATGAACGAGAAACACATCGAGTTAACAATTGTTTATAACTAGATTCATCACAATTTTTGAACTTTTTTTTTTCATTTTTTTTTTACTTTACCCTTTGCTATATGAGATGATGATGGTGGTACCTGGGATACCCTTAGTTTTTTGATGTTGAGCATGGATCTTAGTTTTCATGCATATCACCCTTTTTTGGAGTTTTGTCTCTTTCTTGATTCATGTCAGTAACTGTGTCTTTGATTGTTCTTTGCAGTGTCTAAAGCGCCTGCTCCTGCTCCTGGTATGTTACTTAGTCACCGTACTTTTTTTTTTTTTTCTACTTTATGCCCTTTATCACCTTGATGTGTGGTTTTTCAAGTTGATTTTCATTTCAAATTACAAAGGGGATCACGTGCTTTGTTTTTTCCAGCCTCAATTTAAAGAAAAAAAGAGTCATATCTGATTTTGTAGTTTTGTTTCATCTTTTGTTGTGAAGGATAATTCAAAGCAATTATATTATAGTTGTGAATTCTACAGCCCTGCTGTTTATTGGCACTATCTGTTTATACTCATAAAAATCTGCTAGTTATACTTTCCTATAGCTATATTTTTCTCCTGCACTGTTTATCCCTTGATACCCTTTTTAATTGTATGAAAAATCTTGACTTTTTTGGTGTTAGACTTGGACATTATTGGTATTTATAATTGAATTATTGTATTTTTCTAGCTGGAAAGGTCTCTCCTCCACAAGCTGCTCCATCTCCAAAAGCATCTGATGCTTCATCTTCCAGTGTAAATGGTCCAGCAAATGAGGAGTCTCCTGCACCAGCACCAGCTAAAGGGAACGCAGCATCAGCATTATTCCCAATTTCAGCTGGAACCTTGCTTGTTGGCATATTGGTGGCCACATTCGCAGGCTTCTGAGAGGGGTTTGGTTCCATTTTAAGAGTAGAGAGATGACATGAGGGATTATTTTGATGTTTGCTTTTGGTTTTACCATTGGAACTCTTCTCATTCTATGTTTGACTTATTGGTAGATAAAATTCATTCCCTGAGTTGAGACTGTAACCTCTTTTTTATTTATATAACAATTTAAGATTTGTCATGTTATATTCCCATAGTATTTTATTTGTGGCGTTTCATAAAATAAGTCACAAAGGGGTGACATGGTGCGGTGCATGAGCACTACCACTCAGTTCGAGTGGACTTCTTTTCAACTATGGTTTTCTTAGTCACAACAATCGCTTCTGTTCAAAATTTTAAGAAAACCTATAAAAATACAAATGTAAATAGACAATGGTTGCTAGTGTTCTTGTTTGTACGGTTATAAATGCATGTTTGGTTTGGAGGAGATCAACTCAAAACATTGACATTTTTCTAATCTATACCATGTTATTCTTCAGATTTATGTTTTCACATGTAAATTCTGGGTCTTTCAAACCAAAAGTTAAATGTTGGTTCTTCAAGTGGATATGTTGGGCAGAGGGAGAAATTTTGGTTCAATAAGTCATGAGTGAGAACAAAACAAGTTTGTATTTTGGTTCAATAAGTCATGAGTGAGAACAAAATAAGTTTGTTAGTTTTTCTCTTAGATACAATTAAGTTTGTTGTTTTTTCCTCCTACATAGACAATAAGGTAGTTGGTTTTTTCCAGGGTTGGATTTCTAACTTCAAAATTGAATTTTTCATAATATCTTTTTCAGAGTCTTTCCATGCAAACTTCTAGAAAAATCTGTATTAAGTATTTTGAGTGAAAATACAGAGAAAAATCTGCATTAAGTAATTGAAAAGATTTGAATCTAATAAGAAACAAATCATTTTACTCAAAAAAATAGTACTAATTTGCTACAAATAATAATTTTTTTTTTCTTTACCAACTTCATCTGCTTTTTTGTGGTGTGTGTATGAACTTTACAAGTTTTGCAAATGATTGCTGCCATGCGGCGACCCTTTACACGAGCAGAAAGGCATTGCTGCATTGATCTGTTCTCTGTTCTTTGCTTTTCGGCGCGTGCTTCGCAAAAGAAAGTGAATGTGCAATTTGTTTTTTTTTTTTTTTTTGGCAAAGCTTTAACAGAAGAATTTGGTTATTGATAATTGTTGCTGCAAATTTGTGTGGCATCATTGTGGAGGAAGCAATGTTGTGGACCATTCAATCAACCACCGCATAAACACTAATGCTGTTAATTTTTAAGAAACAGAAAAGTAAAAAGAGAAGGTTCGTGATGGATTAGGCTCCTTTAAAGTAAATTATTGTTCTTATCATTTTAATTAAAAATTCAAAGAGAATTATTGACTTTAGAAAAAAAAAACGTACTTTTAATTATTAATTAGGAAATTAATAAAGGTTAAACGAACTTGTAAATACTGACTAGAAAGTCAACAAACCAAAATTGTAATAAAATAAAATTTAACATTAATTATGATTAGAATTATTAATTTTTAGAGTTAATTATTAACTTTAGAAGTGTATTTATAATTATTAATTATAAATGAATACATTTAAATTTTTTTATAAAATTGAATATATATTTAATAAATTTAAAGTAAGTTATGACTTTATTATTTAATTTTATCTTTTGAAGATTAAAATTGCACTCTCTAGTTAGGAGAGAGTCAAATCAGTTAATAATACTCCTTTCTCAGAATTTTTGTGATCAGAGTATTTTAAAACAAAATAAGCAAGCATTAATCTTTTTTCAGAACGTAAAAATTTCGAATTTATTTCAACTACGACTAATTCAAAATAAATCTTGCTTAAATATATTTAAGAAGGTAATTTTTTTAATGGAATTTAAATCCTAAACTGATGTGCTACGATGAGCTTAAGATTCTATGGCACACTTCTAGGAGTTGAATTCAGCACCCCATGTTTTCAAATGTGCACTCCCATATGATCTTAAAATGACAAAATTGTTCTTTAAAAAGTTATATTGTGGATCCCATATTTTAAATGTATTTTTTTAATTATGAAAATATTTTTCAGAATGTACACATCATAATACATTTTTTATTTTGTACTCTAGAATATATATTCTGAAATAAAAAAAAACGATACATAAATGAATTTTATATATTGTGGAATACAAATTGATATTTCAAAATATACATTCTAAAATATATATATTTTAATTTGTAATGTAAATACAACATACATTTTAGATTATATATTTTGGAATATAAATTTTTTATTCCGAGCACAATCTAATTTATTTTAAAAGGGTAGATTTGGAATTTCAATTTACGGGGATCCAGTTTGAAAGTATGGGGTGCTGAATGCAATACCCCACATTTTGCCCCACCTAATAAAGACTTCCGATGGCCCAATTTTGTTCTCAAAAAATTCCTTGGGACAGTTGCAGAGTTTGAGCTACAATATCACCGAAGCTAAAATACATTTTAACACATAAATTAAATATGTAATATTATATTGTATTATATACTTAAAACTAAGCCACAGAAAAAAAAATACAAATTTGATAAACAATAATATCGAACAAAATATAAAATAATTCCATTCTAATTTATTTTTATTTTGATTGATATGCACATCATGAATTAGTGCTAATAATATGATGGGCATGCTATTTTAAAAATGAGTAGCAATACAATACAGGCATAATTTTTATGTTACCGTGAGCAAAATGAAAAATTGCTTCTATCACAACATACCTCTCAATAATAAATGCTTCTGAATCATATGAATTTTTCACATATCATTTCTATCTCTTCATGTATCATTCAATTGAGTATATCGATCATAAAAATATATAGCCACATAATTTTATTCCTCTCACTAGATAAACTCTTGAATAGACCAATATTAAAAATGAAGGAGATCCAATTAACATAAAATAATAACAGCTTTATTTTCTAATTCATCCAATTTGTTGGGGTAAATTTGCAAACAAATAACATTGAAGAAGATTGCAACAAATAACATAAGATACTTCATAGGTTTCTCTTCAATCAATACTATATCCCCTATACTACATTATGAATTATTAGAGAATAGTTGAGATTTCACTATAAAATACTGGGTAATGTTAGTACATAAAAATTCAACCAATATATTTGACTACACCATTACATTAATAGTTTTACATACAAGATGTAAAGCCATAAATATTTCTGAATTGAGAATTTTTTTTAACTTGTATTCGAAGACATTAACTAATATTAAACTCAAACTAGGCCGTCATTATACACCCCAAAACAACACAGTTGTCTCTGTCAAGTTGTTTACTTCGAAAATTCCAGCTTGACTATTGACCATATTTACTTCATGCAGATAATACTACCTTAATTTATCCAACTGAAAAAAACACACCTTTTTGACTCTACCAGCCGACCATACCAAATTCCAAAACAAACATGCACATTCATTGCATCAGTCAAACATGGTTGCTAGCCATAGCTCTTCACATTTTTTTCCCATATTTTATACATCAATCATACCTATAAGTCTTGTTTGTAACCTATTATTTACTTTTCTTTGAATATTCAACGTACGTCATATACAAAATGATCAACATAAAATAATGTAGCAGCTACTCTCACGTGTTCAAAGCAGCATCTAGGCTTCTTCATAGCTCCTTCTCAACCATCACAGATATAAATACTAGTGAGTTCCGTTTCCATTTTCCACACTCATCCTCATAGATCAAAAATATATCTGTAGCTTGGTACATAGCAATGGATGCTTTGTCTTTAAGTTCAAGTTCAAGCCTAAGCATGTGCAAGCCCTTTCAATCTCATGGCCTTCAGCAAAGAGTTTGTAATGTGAAGTTTGGAACTGTTTCATGCAGAGCCAGAACCCAAGAAAACTTGTACAAAGTGTTGTCTGTGAGTCCGGGAAGAGCAACAATGGATGAGATCAAGAGGGCTTATAGATCCATGGCTCTTCGGTACCACCCTGATGTGTGCCACGATCCCTCCATGAAAGAGGAGTCTACGAGGCTGTTTGTGCAGCTGAATGCCGCTTACAAGACCTTGTCCAATCCAAGGCTTCGAGAACAGTACGACAGTGAATTGGGTCTGAGAAGCAAAGTCATGAGTGTTGGTACGGACCATGAGAGATGGGGAAGTAAGTTGCAGGAGGAAGTGATTGAGGTGAAGACAAGGTCTCGTAGACGAATGGGACAAAAGGGTGGATCATCAGCTACCAGAATGAGAACACAAAACATGAAAGACAGACACTGATTTTCTTGAGCCATGTGTAGTATTACTCAATTGCTCTAGTTTTTAGGCATTCATTCTTTCATGTAATCATTCTGATACATATATAATATATAATACTTCGGTATGAATTCGTTTTGATACACTTACCAAGTGCTTAAATTAATCGGTAAAATTTTATGCAATCAGTAACTTATTAAATGTATATCATAAGATTTCAGCATCATATTAGATGATTATGAGAAATACTTTACAATTCTTTATGTATGCATCAAAAAAGAGAGAAAGTTGTTTAACTTTTCTACAATTCTCTATTCTCTACCAAGCCAATCACTTCTATTTGATGATTTAAATATCAGATAGAAGTTCAATTTCTTGTAAGGTTCGGTAATAAGACATGTAAGGAGAGCACACATATCCAAGTTGCCACAGTTCTAGTTGGTTTGCTTAAACCCAGAGTTAAATGCATAAACTTCTATATAACCCATTTTTGCATTAGTTTACTTTTAATGAACCTGCATAATTTCACATTTAAATGGGTCTATTTTCAAATTGCTCTGCATATCCAATAAACTAATTCCTTATTCCATGCTTTTAACCTAACTCAAGCTTAAGAGATTTATTCAAATGGTTACTGCTAATCACTTTGGTCCAAAATCAGTGGAATATTCTTCAAAAAAAAACACTGCTATTTTTAGCAAAGTCAGTGGAGTATTGCGGAGCCTTCCTTGTGGAGAGTGATATAAAAGAGGCATTCAGAACCTTCTATCATTGTTGAGCTGAATGAAAGGCTAATTAATCACTCTTACACCAAAGACCCAAGAGGGTTAACTTCGAGAACTTGAGGCCTATTATATAACTCTTGCAACGTGTTTTCATATAATAAAGCCATTACGGTTGGTGGAGCATGGTGGAAGCCACAATTGGCCTGTTTTGAGAATTTATTGCTGAGCACTTCTAAGAGAAAAAATAAGAAAAAAAAATTAAACTTTGTTATAGAAGTTCTTTCTTATTATTTGTCACGAAATTTATAGACATTGTTGACAGACATTCCAAACTGAATCAACTGAACATATTAAATGGATTATTCAACAGGCTCAATTCAGCCAAGTTAAATCTACACCCTTTGGTCTCTTGACAAATCTTTGAGTCCAAAAATAAGTGGAACTCATCAGTTATTTCTCATGTAGTTATGGAGAGGTTGGTCACGAACAATATTTTGTTGTGATGCAACTTATAAAGAATATCATGTAAATAACAAACAAAGCTTATAAGAACAATCCCTTGTATTACCAAGGCAACTTAAGTTAGCTTAAGTTGTGTCTTATAGGCTCGAGTGAAATATTTTAACTCGTCTTCCTTCACTCTTCTACGTTTTTGGGACCACATTTGTGTTTGTTTGAATCATCTTACGTTTTCTTTCAGTCAGGCTATTTACTGTATCTGTGACATTTTGGGTATAACACTACTCTTCATGTCTCATATGGGCCCATTGCAAGTTACAACCTTGATGACATTCTTGGTACTAGGAAAAAACTACTTTACTAGATCCAAAAAGGGTCTCTGTCAAAAACAAAATTGATAAAAGGTATCTGCAGATCAATTGCTATGCCACATAAACCTTTGCAGCATGCCAGTGACAACATATTTAATACTAAAATTTAACAAAGTTGTCCTAGGTGAATAACTATGACAAGTCTGCGTAACCGGATGAATTATTATGACAAGTATATTTAACCGTATGAGCAGAAGTGATTATTGTATTCAACATAAGACAATTTAAACAACCGAGACATTGCATAATGAGACTGACACCTTTGTTTTGTCATCTTCTCTCGTATTCTCTTATGGAAATTGTCAAATATAGTAGTGTAATTTGGCGGAAAAGAAAGTTCAAAGTCAAGAAGTGAAACAGCTTTTTCTCACAATGGTTTTAAGCATTGCCACTATAATTAGAATGCCATAAAAGAAAAAGAAACTGCAAGGTGAAATGGGTAGATACCATTAAATTGTCATTGAACATCACCACCAGAACCAAGTCACTTGAGCAGAGTTCTACCCACCTCATATTCCCTAACTTTATTGTGTTGAGGACCACAAGGTCCACCACCATATAGAGATGTTAACAAATGAGAAGACTAAGGCAATTTTCTAACTTTTTGACTCAAGCTCTGCATGTTCCACGCTGCCCTTTAAGGTACTCTGAAGTGCTTTAACAAGCAGTCCATAACTCTGCCCTTTTCACCTTTGAAATACTCTCAAGAACTGCCACCGGTGAAATGTGCCCCATCACTGTCACCCTCTTAGAGTCTATATCTATACTGAATGATGTAACTCCTGAAATTCAAGGTTTAAAAACTTTATAACCCTTTAAAAAAATGTTACAACCTCAAGTTAAAGTATTTTTCTTCAGTGCAAAACAGCAATCCCCATCTAGTGTATTTTATTTGAATACAAAAATATATGATGTTGAAGTATCATTTACCAAAGTGTCATGTATTTTTTTGTCTACTTTTTACCTTATGAACAAGGGTATATAACTAGTACTGATGAATACCTTCCATCTTAGACAGATGTTTTTTCACCTTTCCAGCGCATCCTTGGCAATGAATTGCAACCCGCATCACAACCACCTGCATTTAACACCCTTCAATGATAACATTTCAAATATGATTGAGTACACGTGAAATGTATAACATTTTATTATCTTATGTCTCATACAATCATAAAGAGATTTGAACATGAGATTCCATTATTCCGTTCAAAATTTAATGAATGTGATCATATGAGTTTAGGACACAAACCTTCCTCGGTAACAAACTAGTAAGAAAAAAAAAATAGACTTTTTATATAGAAGGGTTATTTTATGTAGAAGGGACAAAACTGAACGACGTGGCCTCTGATGATACCATCAATATTCATGTGTATTGTTATCTAATAAAATTCCCATTTGCATAAAAAGGACATAATCATTCTGCTTTGTCTGTGGAATATGCATGGGACTCGGTCAAGTAATATGCATGTGAAACATCTTGAAACCTCTGCAAATGACAAATATGAGGAGGACAAATAATGGAGATCATTTTGTTTCCTTGCTGAATCCACCTTACGCAAGTGGTTGGTAGAGTCCTACATTTCTCTTAATCTAACAAATAATCAATTAAAGGAAAAAAGATGGATCAGACTCCAGTGAGTTGTGTTGAGCCCATAGCTAGTGCAGCTGATAAGCCAACACTACCTATCTATGTTCAAGATTTATGCATTTATGAATCTTATCTGTCTACGGTTCAAACTCTTTCTCTCTTTCATTTCTGGTAGAGATTTCACATGGACTACACTGCAATCCCATAAGAAGTTGGTTTTGTATGAACGAGTTAAACTTAATCTCACTTCTTCTTATTATTAAAGTCTATTATCAACGAGTTAAACTTAAACTCACTTCTTATTATTAGAGCCTATTATAACGACGTTTATTAAATAAACTATCTAAAAATATCTAGTCCCACACACAAAATGTTAATGTTTCAGAGTTAGACTTACACTCATTTCTTAATAATTTCAAATATGATTTGTTTATGGTGCTTGTTTTAATTGTGACATATATCATTTTGATTGTTTCTTATTGTCAGATGTGTAGTTTTGCCCCACAAAGAAGGTATTGTTTGATTGCTTCAATAACTTAAATTTAAAACTTTGAACTACTACACTATACAAAATTTACTCCATTTCCCAGAAAAATTGGTGTTGTGAAGACAGAAAACATTGAGTAGTGCAACATATGAAACTTCATGAATTTGCAAGACAATAAATTCAATAATAAAGAAAACATGGCAAAATGACATTTGCATCTTATCATGGAGGAGAACATTAACAAACCTGGAAGACATTATTATCTGTCTGTGTTTTGAGAAGCTCCCTTGGTTCATTTTTGGCTTGATCCTGATCCTGCCCTCTGAGCTTGATCTTTGGAACTGGATTAGACCTTGGAGGCTCAACAAGTTTGGAGTACTTGGCATAGTTGATCAACCTTGTATCATCAAGAAACACACTTCTTTCAAGCCTCTTTGGCACAACCACAGATCGAGGGTCGCGAGTGCTCATGCACACAGCTGTTGAAGCCTGAGAGTGGCACATGAAACCTCTTCTCATTTTCCAGTCACTGCTTTTCAGGCTCATCATAGGTTACTACAACACAGATATGAAGAGCAGAACCTGTGAAAGTTTTGAAGGCAACAAAAAATGTAGTGTGGTGTGCAACTATTATACTATTGCAATGCTAATGCTGGCTTTGTGAGTTCGAAAGAATAGAAGAAAGAAAGTGACACATACCTGCTGTCATTAGCTAACAACATGTTACTGTGGATGAAAAAACAATTTTGGCAATTTATCTAATAGCATATACATAGGAGGTACAAGTGTCCAAAATCATGTCCTTGTCATTGTTTAATGCCAAGAAATTGACAATATCCTTCTTTTGCTATGAAGAAAAAAGACATCAAACAGAAGCAAGTTGATTCACTATGGTAAAAATTAGACAAAAACATAATGAACATGGGGTTTTGTGTTTACTTTGCCAAAAGAAATAATGCTTTGACTACATAATCAAACTGGTTTTCAAAAGTTAGAAGGGATATTTTTCAACGTTTAACCATTTGTTCAGTTATTCCCCTGCACTGACGTAAAAGAATATTACAACTTCACTTGAGAAAACTAGAGAAATAACCTTTATTTGTTTCAAAGAGATAAGAAATTCCAAATTGAATTGGAATGAACTGTGTAAAGGGATTGGATTATGAATTGATATAGAATTGAAAATATTATTTTTATAGTAATGGTTTAGTGGTAATTATTAATTTTGTTTAGCTATCATGGCCTAAGAATTAAAACAAGTATGCCAATGTGTGGAAGAGTAACACACAAAAAATAGAGTAAAAAAAGACATAATTTAATTTTGATTAAAGTTTGTATCTCAGTAATTTATTACGTTTCGTTTGAAACGTTTCATATATATATATATATATATATATATATATATATATATATATATATATATATTTATATATAATATTTATATATTTTTTTTTATAAAAATAAATA
>Ga0099824_1004298_pt1 | contig 20555 bp, 6 predicted proteins | sample SiratrowhiteBW_FD_76837 | JGI IMG/M metagenome (GOLD analysis project Ga0099824, IMG submission 76837) | Root nodule microbial communities of legume samples collected from California, USA - Siratro white BW | ecosystem: Host-associated > Plants > Roots > Nodule | place: USA: California... | reverse complement strand
GTATGTGCTGTTTGAAATTTGCTCTCTGCCAGCAAAATAAATCAATTTATTCGTGCCTGAAATCGATTTATTTCACCACTGCACCTTAAATCTTTTATCATTGAGATTCAGAAAAGGTTTTCTTTTAACTAAACTGTTTTCAGTGTTTTAAATTGACAAAAATCTTTTAAAGTTCAATTCACCCCCCCTCTTGAACTCAGCCAAATATATTTTCAAAATATTTAATACTTAATTATATTTTTATTTATTTAAATATTTTTTAATATCTTTTTATTAAAATAAAAAAATTTTGATTCTTGAACATAAAAGAGAATATTCTTTTAGTTATTTTAGAAAATGAATATCTTGCGATGGTATCGAGAGTTAAAAAAGGTTAGACAATGATATGATAACTATGAACAAAAAAGAACAAAGAATGTGATAATATGGAATAAGGTTTTTTTTATTGAATGTATATTTTTTTTGTTAACAATAGTTCACTTAATAAAAAATTCTAGGAAACTAAATATAGAAATTATTCTAAATAAATACATTTCATATTCTCTCATATTCTCTGATATTCTACTAATATTTCCTTGATTATCTTTGATATTCTACTGATTTGTTTCTTTGATACTTTCTTGATTATCTCTCTGATATTCTTATTGTGATATTCTCTTGATTATCTTTGATATTATACTGATTTTTGTGTTTCTGTAATAATAATATTCTAACAGAATCCACATAAGTTAAGTATTCTTTCAAATGGAAAGAAATGTATAAGTATGCAAACTAATTCATCTTATTTTTATTTTTTTTTATGAAAGTCTTAAAAGAAAGAGGGAATAAAAGAAAAATCTTATTATTCTTACTTCTAGTAACATTCATTTACTTTAAACTTTCTATTTTGTTTTTTTATGGATAAAGATAAGTAAATACATATTAATCGCATAGAAAGTAGTAATTCAATTTTATATTTACTTATATATTTACAATTTTTTCTTTTACTAATCTAACTGTCTTAAAGAATTTTATGTGGTGGATCTTTCCTCAGACTTAATCAACAATTCAACTATTAATCTTTTTCATGTTTAAGTCTTATAAAGAAATTACATTCAAATTTGGTTAAGGTTGTTTCGACCATCACATTGAATGAAATAAATCCAAAACTATCCAATATGGTTTAAAAATAATTGGTCACTACATCGTATTAAAGCAAAATCATTTAAAAAACAAAATGATTATTACAATTTGAGATTGTTTGAAAATAAATTATCACTACACCATATCAAAATATTATAGTGGTTTGAAAAAACAAAAAGACTATCACAATGTTAGATAATTTTAAAATAAATAGTCACTATATCGGATCAAATCAATACACACATTTGAAAAACAAAATAACCATCACAATTTTAGATAATTTTATAAGAACTGATTACTGTATTAGATCAAAATAATACAATTGTTTGGAAAACAAAGTGATCATCATAATTGAGATTGTTTGAAAATAAGCAATTATCACATCAAACCAAAGTACAAAGTTGCTTAAAAATAATCGACCATCATCATAATTTGAAGTTGTTTAAAATAAACAATCATCACATTGAGTCATAGTACGAATTTGTTTGAAACCATCAAAATAATTACAAGTCGTTTAAAAATAAACGACTATTACACTAGATCGATACAATCTGACAAATTGTTTGAAAATAAACGACCATCTCAAAGTAATCAAACTTATAATAAATAAAATATCAGTAAATCAAGATAATTCAATGAACATTTGTAGAACATTGAAACTCGTTAGTCCAACGAGTCAACCAACCTGTACTTTATGTATAAGTATTCAGCTTGGGTGTCATATCCAAGACATCCAAGACTTTTTTACCTCACTAGCATCTTTTTATTTTTTTTATTTTTCTCAATAACACTCTTTATTCTTTAATTTATGAAATAACACTATTTTATTTTCTGTAATAGCAATAGTTATTAAAAATTGTGATTATTAGTTTATTAAAATTAAGAGATAAAAAATAATATAAAAATAATTAAATTAAAATTCTAAAAAAATGAATACAAAGAACATAAAATGAATATTTTATAGGTTTTTTAACTAATTAATTATAATAGGAAATAATGATAAATTATTTTATTTTATATTTCATAATAAATTTAAATTTGGCATAATAAATTATAATAATTTTTTGATTTTATTTTTATGTTAAATTTGATATTGGAAGAAAAATTATAATAAATTATAAAATTGTTATTTGAATTAAAATTTGTATTTTTAGTTTGTTAAAATAATTTCTAAATAATTAATGGCAAAAATCAAATAAAATTTTGATAAAGATAAAATTTAATTTTTGATAAAGATAAAATTTTATTTTTGATAAATATAAAATTTGGTTTTTGATAATGATAAAATTTGATATTTTATTAAAGATATCATTTGATTTTTTATAAAGATAAGATTCGATTTTCGATAAAGATGTGATTGATATTTTGATAAAGATAAATTTCAGTTTTGATAAAGATAAAATTTATATTTCATTTTACATATAGTATTTCATGTACCATTAACTAAACTATTTGGTAAATATATGATTGTCATTTATTTTCCTTTTTATGTTCAACATGTATGCATAATTTCAATAATTAACATTTTTTAAATAATAAACATAACATTTAAAAGCAATTCACAAATAAAATAAATATTATTTAAAATTTTTAAATCATTTAATTAATATTTATTTACAAAAAATAATTCAATAATTTTATTTTATTTTTGCTATTAATTATTTAGATATATTTTTAACAAATAAAAAATACAAATTTTAATTCAAATAACAATTTTATAATTTATTATAATTTTTTCTTTCAATATCAATTTTAATACAAAAATAAAACCATTAAATTATTATAATAAAATACAATCATAAAATCATAAAGAGAAATAAAAAAGAAAAAAAAAATAATCATAATTAATGTACATAAAAATAAAAAAAATAAGAGAGTGTTATTTCACCATAGAAAAATAAAAAAGTGTTAGTAGAGTAAAAAGGTCAACAAAATAATGTTATTTCAATGTAAAAAAATAAAAAAAAATAAGAAAGAAAACAAAAGAGTATTATTTAAGGAATTAAATAATAAAAAGTGTTATAGAGAAAAAAAAATGAGTGCAGTTAAGGGAAATAAAAAATAAAAAGGTGATAGTAGGATAAAAAAGTCTGACATACAAAAATATATACATAATAATATAAAATCTAATAAATAAGATGCAATCTAATCAAACCATATACAATCTAATTAAATCAGATACAATTCAATCATGTTTAATACTATAGTATAATTTGGATATTTATATAATAATAATGGATTAAATGACAAATATTTAATCATCAATTATATTTCTTATTTATTTTAAATATTTTTTTAAATACCTCATTCTAAGCTTAAAAAGACTTATAAATAAAATCAAGGTAATATTGAGTCAATTCTGACTTATATATTTTTGTTCTTGTTAACTTAAATGTTTGAAAAATGTTTTGTATATGGATTTCTAATGAGATTTCGTCAACAACTCAATGATCATTCCTTGTAAGTATAAACTTGAGTTTCTCCTTTCTATGAGAACATTTTTTATTGAAATTTCTTACATTTCTTTTAAATTTATCTTTTTCTTATGCTAACTATAAGATGGAAGTATATGAATGTTGTTCGTCTTATTAAAACATTTTCGGAATAATTTGTGTATATGAATGTCCTCCGTCTAACAATTGAAAGTGAGAGGGTTATATGAACTGAAGTGAGTCACTTAAAAAAGTAAAATAAATAATATAAGTTGTTGATGAAAAGAAAATTAATGTTATTATATGTATGTGCGGTCATGAATAACAATTGAAAATTCTTACATTATTTACTTTAGAAAAAACAAATTCCTTAGGAGTGAACCTTGATACTTAAACCCTAAAACTACTAAGTTCAACCTTAGTAACACGACTGTAATTAAGAATTGAACAAAAAATAACCTATCACATTTGACTAAAAGAAATAATATTATAGAACCTAATTTTATTCCTTATCCAATTGTCCAGTCCCTGAATTGTAAACGACGATAAAAACAGAACAATACAACACAAAAGAACAGCATACGATTCGCACACGCAAAACAAGTAAACAACAACCACCTAAAGTGCAACTTAAGAACATAATACATGAATCATAAGATGCTGCCTCCTAAAAAAATACGCACTTTCTGTACTCATAATTGTACGTTTTCACATTTTTCATTTAAGAATAATGAAAGTTTAGATGATGATGATGATCCTTATGTGTATTATCTATATATATTCTTTTAAAAAAAAAAAATCTGCAAGTTTTTCTGAAAGGGCACGCCTGAAAAGGAGGGACCCTACTTTGATGGTGCAGCGTTGCATGTGGTAACAAAAAACATTAGTTGGTGAACGTCCTAGAATTACCTAGTACAAGGAAGTGGGTCGAATTGGTTATCAGTTTTTGCTTAACAAAAACGTTAACAAGTAACGGCCACGCATGACATAGATTAATTAGTTTTTTTGAATTTATTTTCTTTTCTTTGAATTTATTCACTAATGACAATTACATGTGTCAGTGTCAGTGTCAGCGCGTGATTTTTACGCTTCACTTCAATCGTACAATTCCCTCATTTACCTGAACCACACCACTGTGTTTGATGCGCGTGCTTGCTTCTTTTCCGATATGAACGTGTGTTTCATCAATGCACTCAACTCTTTCACTTTAATTATACCTTAAAGTATTAATCTTGTGATTAGAGTTGTACTTGTTCATAATAAGTGTAATGTCAATCTTGAATTTTTTTATTTTATTTTGTACGAAATGGAAGAATTTCTTACACCAAACCATACGAATTAAACCACTCCGTAGAAATGTAATTTATACACGTTATTTTATATAAAGTTGTCATACTTCATACTACTAATAATTGTGCAATTTCTTACTAATAATATTTGTAGCACTAGCAGTTAAACATGTCTCAGAAGTGGCTAATTATGAGGCTTTTTCAATGTTTAATTGTAATTAACTTAGTAATGAACATGTCTATATGTACTTTTTAATCTATATTTATAATACTAATTATTAAATATATCTCAAAAATGATTAATATAAACCTGATTAGTATTAAATCTATCCTGTAATTTTGTTTTGCAAGATAGATTGACGTGTCGAAAATCTGAAAAACAGAGGTGGAGTGGAGCAGTTATTTTTCAAAGAGACCACAACTGTCTCCCTCTTCTTCTGTCAAATTAAGTCCCACTAATTTGTCACACTCTCTTTTTTCAAACCACTCTCATCTAAATTATCTCCGCAAAACTCAACCTCTAACTGTAACTGTCGTCGTGGAGGTACTTTTTCATCACTTCTACTAACTTCTTTTTTTTCTTTTTTCTGTTTGGTTTGCAAAACTGCTTAAAGCTTGTTTTTTCATATTTCTAATGAATTCAGACAGCGGCATCAAGTTATAGACATGTTAGAGATATTGTTCGGTTGGTCCAAAGCTTCCAAATGGTAACTAAACTGCATGTGAATTGATCAAAGCTTGAGCTTATGTTGCTTCACACGATCATACATGCATGAGTTCGAGTTTATGTAACCCTTGTTTTTGTTTTGGCTTTGGTGGTTTGCAGCAAGAAGACGATCAAAAGAGCCCGGTGCCGGCTCAGCCTACTCAAGAACAAGAGGCTTGCAATAGCCAGGCAACTGCGAAAGGACTTGGCTGAGTTAATACGAAGTGGCCATGAAGAAACTGGATTTAACCGGGTCTGTTAATGCTACGTATTCATTTGTTGATCACTGCCTGAATAACTGTCTTCTTTCATATCTTTTTTTTTGTCATTAGTAAGAAAAGTTTTCTACTTTTCTTTGCATTATGTACGAGTATTGAAAGATGGTTTTCATAAAATAAAGTTGTTGCAGGGTTTTATTGTAGGTTCTGTTACTGTTCAATAGCTTAATATGCTACTCTGTCTTGTGTTAGTTTTGTAAATTCTCCTTGTAAATCTGATTACTGATAGTATGTGTCATTTACGTATATGTCTCCCGTGTGTACGTGTTTAGCACTTGAGCCTCTATAATTCTTCTTGATGAAGCCCTCGATGAAGAAAAATTCCAAGTTTTTTTAACGACACTAGTTATTTGAGATCAGAAGTCTTAGTTTTGTATTCTGTAACAACGTAGACAGTTAAGAACACTCTGGTGTTTCTACCTTGCAAATACAGTAATGTGACGTACTTACAATATCTCAGAAGATGTAAACTAAATTATTCAGTGCTTGAAAATGCATTATTATTCCAATTTAGGGACTTAACTCATAAGTGTTTATTATTTTCTTTCTCTAATCTCTATTCATCCCATTATGCATTCCAAAATCTTAACTAAAACTTTTCTCAAAACTTCAGGTTGAGCAGCTTATAGGAGATGAAAACCTAGCAGCTGCCTATGAATTGTTAGATCGCTTCTGTGAATTTATCCTTACGCAACTGTCCTATATTCGGAGGCAAAGGTAATAACTGCTTTGTACCTATCTAAATCAAATTCATTTGCCAACCCCCTCATACTTTTTTTCTGATGGTCCTACTTTCCAAAAATCAGGGACTGCCCAAATGACATTAATGAAGCAGTTTCTAGTCTTATATTTGCTTCAGCAAGATGTGGGGAACTTCCTGAGCTTGGTGTCATCAGGAAGCTCTTTGGACAGCGCTATGGTGAGAGATTTGCAACCATAGCTGTGGAGCTATTTCCAGGGAATCTTGTGAACAAACAAGTACTATTTTTTGTTTTTTTTTTTTTCAGTAAAGTTTACATATATCGTATTTGGTAGTGATGAATACATATTCATGGAATTTCTGAATCACAGTTGAAAGAGAACCTGTCAGTAAAGTCTGTGCCTGATGAAGTTAAGTACAGAATGTTAGATGAAATAGCCAGAGATAAAAGCCTCCAAGAAGAGGTTTTAGCCATAGAATACTACCCCGATTGGCAACAAGTGCAGGTCAATTTTCTTTACTTCATTGAAGGTATTAACGAGTTTATAATTATAATCCTGTCATCTACTAAAACCAAATTATGTTGAATGCTTTTGTACAGCTGAAAGAAGATAAAGGGTATCAACTAGTGGAAAGTGATGCCCGCATAATTGATTCAGTTGCAGGATCTAAAGTCCACCCTTCAGAGATTGAAGAGATGAAAAGAGATGTAACATGTGCTAATTCATTCATTTCCAAACCAAGTGATTATTCTCTACCAGATTCTAGCTTTGCCAATACTTCTTCGATGGTGTCTGCTGTTCAGCAATATCCCCCATATATCCTGACTTATCCTTTGGAAAAGAAAGTAGTACATATAGACTTTCCTGAGCTACTTTCTTCTATAAATTTTGATTTGCAAAACAAGGGGGAAAGAATGGATTTAACATCTTCTGCAGAGAGAGTAAGTTTCCCTCCCTATCCTGAAGAAACGGTACAATATGGGGATGACATTGAGGAGTTTTCTGAAGCAAAAGATTGTGTCAGCCAGGACCAAATGCTATTGGAGTTCAGATCTTCTGGTCTATCCAGAAGAGAAAAAACTCAATTTGGTTTCGATGATAGTGATGTGGGTCAAGATGGATCAGAGAGTGAGAACTCAAGCACAAGAACCTCTGGAAAGAGCAAAAGGAAACATGAGAGAAGATCAAGAAGGAGATCATCCTTCGGGGAAAACCTAGGCCTTATGGATATTGGATACATGATATATTATCACAAACCATGCAAATATCCCTCAGCTCATAAGCATAGTACTCATTACCACAGAAAGCACCATAAGCCTTCACTAGAAGGAATCCTCCCATCAAGTTATGATGGCCAGAAGAGACTGATGCTACATGGTTTCTCAGAAGAGGGGAAGGTTTTACAGTCATGTCAATGCCAAGATGGCACAAGGAGACACCTTTTCAACGTTAAAATGAGTGGCTGCAGCTTGAACCAGCCTTGTTACTTTTGCCTTTACAATGATAGAGACTATTTGGAACTTCAACCACTGAAGCAAAAGAGAGGGACAAGAGGCATACATCTTCAACAAAGAGTTCTACATGATGAGTGTTCGCATTGCCAACCCTTTTGGGATGATGAATTGAACCAAAGAATTGAATTGGTTACCATCCCTCAGAGGCCAAATAGGAGGAGTTATAGTAGTGCAGCTGAATATCGTGCATTCAAGTACTCAGATTGCCAAGCTGGTAATGGAAACAACGAAACAAAAGATGAAATATCTGCTTCTCCCAAAGTTTCCAATCCAAGGACCAGTTGTTCCTCAACAAGAACAAAATCAGAAGCTACCTATTCAAGGGCCATGACCATGCCCCAAGAGAGGCACATGATGTTAAGGACGTATTCATGTCCTTCTCAACATCCGAACCATGTTCATCCTAAGTTGCCAGACTACGATGAAATAGCTGCTAAGTTCACTGCTCTCAAGAGAGAGCGCCTGGAGAACATGAACTGCAGTGGGAACCAAAACAAGTAGAGGAGGTATATGCACAACATTTGTATAGTGCTACCTATTAAATTTTGAATCACCCTTTCAAATAGCTTTGTGAGTTTGTTTTTAGATATCACTTAGTATTCTTTGGCATTCATCCATGTAAGATCACAATGGTTAATGTTTACTAGCTGTAAGAAATGTGAGTGTCTGAGATTTAATTCATTGATTAGTTTGTTGAGCTTGGTTAATGAATTAAATGAGCCATGTTTTTATAATGGCAATACAAGTAGGTTCATGTACTATTACAAAATCATATTCTGTTTGGCCTCTTTGGAACTGTTAGAAACAAAAGTTTTAATGGGTTCTCAGTAAATTCACTAGCCGATTTCTATGACAATTCCCTCAACTGAACCAAATAAACTTGTGTATGTTTCAACTAGTTTAGTTTATGAACTGATAATCTGTTATTTAATATACATGAAGTTTAAACTAAATAATATACTTTTATTTTGCTGAATTTATATTACTAACTTTCTAATTAAGCTAAAGTGATCATGATGAATTGATGATAATAATTTAATATTTATTTAACATATGAAACAAATAAAAAGCATATGAATTGAAAATTAAATTTCTTAAATTTTAATTAGATTTAAATTATATTAACCCTAAAAAGATTGGATTTAGATCTTTTTCTTCTAAACACTACTAGTATGTGGTGAATTTAAGTTTTTTAAATCCAAAACAAATTAATCAAACTAACAAGTTTTGGTTTTCTCTAAAAGACGGAATTTAGACAATTATTTTAGTTTAAATTCTACCTTCAATATAGTTTTATTTTTTTTTATTTTGAAGAAGTGCCAAAAGGCCCAAATGCACAAAAAACAATAGCATGAAAACTTGATTGGGCATACTGGTGCAATTAAGTCACGGCAAAAACTTCCAGCACCCCATCAATTTCAAAAATATCTCTGATGTTTTATTCAAATTCACAGAAGTGTTTTTCGAGAAATAAATTTTAGAAAACTTTTTTCTATAAATTTTATATTCTAGAATATGTTTCTGGAATTTATTTTTAAAAAATATTTTTTAAACATAAATCTTTACAATATTTTTCAGTACCTATTTCTACCTAAAACATAAAATTTATGGTCTGAGAAATATTTTCTTGAAATTATAAAAATATTTTTTACAATATAAAATTTACATTCTCAACAATATTTTTTAAAATTAAATTTTAAAAAATATATTTCAAAAATTATTTAATTATAAACGTATAAGATATTTTAGTCATTTCGATATAAGTGATGGGTGCAGTTTAAACAGGGAGGTGCAGTTAAGTCACGGACAGGGAACAGTGTGCACAAATACAAACTCTTAACTTAGTTATCATCCATTTTTTTTTTTCTTTATAAATAGTTATTATCGTATTTAATTTAATGAATTATTTTTTATTTATCGTGTTATTCCTGTGTAAAACATGTTATACATATTTTTATCATATTCTTTTAGTATTTTTATTTAACTCATTCTGCAACTTAATAAATGGAACATGCTTCTATTTTATTTTTTACACAACAATAAGTTATAATTAACATTTTATCGAAGAAACCATTAAATATTTTCGAGAACCTGGTAGTATAAATATTTTAGAGATGTAAACAACTTGCGAGAAATATGATGTGATTGTTTTCAGAACTTGATGCTACTTTGAGTCAAAGTTCTTGGATAAATAAAATACATTTTTATGTGTTAGAAAAGAAATCAGAGTTAATCTTTATTTGAGATTTGTACAAAACTTGAACCTCACCCAGAACTATATAGTTCTTTTATAAACTAAGAAATTATATTTCATTTAGTAAAATTAACTCTTTTATTATATAAATTTGAATCATGTTTTAGTGAAAACTATTTTATGAGGTATTCTTTAAAAAGGGTATATTTAAGAATTATTCTTGAATGTACTATTTTGATACTCTAAATTTTAAGGTGCTTTATTTTTTTTAAGTTAATATATACAGTTCAATCACATTAAATAAATTACAATTATTTTTTTTTCTAAAGTTTAAAATAAATTAGAACTACTTTTTGAAAAGTGAATAAAGAGTCTAACTTTTCATGACTATTAATTAAAAGAGTAATTTTTATATTAAGGCTTTATTATTTACTATGCATATTTATGTATTTTTAGTATAATTATAATACTATTTTTTGATTGAAAAATATAATTTCACTGTTTATCTATTAAAGCGATAAACAATAAGCAATGTGAGAGATAATCAAAATGTTTAATTTTTATCATTGCAATCTATAAAGTTTAAGGAAAATTTGGAAAACAAGTTAAAATTATTATACATTATGAATTACAAAATGAATAAAATAAAAGTAACAAAAGGTAAATGATAGGAGAGATTTTTTTTATTGAAATTATAAATTTTGTGCCGTTAATTTTTTTATCAAACTCACGTTATAGTCCTAACCCTAATCTACTTTATGTTAGAGTTTTGAGAGTTGAAAATTTTGTAACCTACTTATTTAATAAGCCAATAAAAAAGGACTTATTTTAGAAGGAAGTCAAAGTTAACTATAATAATTCATTAATCAAATTGACAATTCTTTGGCTCTATCAGGGGAATGATCAAATCCTAAACCTCCTATGATATAATCTCTACTTTTCCTATATTTAAGGTAGGTGGGAGAGAGTTTTAAGGGCTTTGAGATGCTCAATCTCAAAACAAATAAACACTTGATAAGATGTTTTCATTTTGAGAAAATTTGTTTTAATGTTAAATTTTTAACATCGCTTTGTAAAACATCTATAACTTATTTGCAATCAACTTTAATTAAATCTTTTTATTTAATAAATCAGATTGAAAATTTGAAATTAAGTGTACAAGAATTTTTCTTTTTTTCTGTCTGTCTCTCTCGTATATATGTGTGTGTGGGTGTTGTTATAATAATACAACATTTATTGTATTAGCTTCTAATATGCTGCACACATCTTGTAGCTTTGATTTATATTGTCAATTATACTTTGTCTTTTGAAAAATAAATAAAATTTTATTGTTGTATAAAAAATTAACAAATGTAAATAAAAAAACTTAATAATTTGGGAGGTGCATTTTATTTATGTAGATGTGACTGATATTATGTGATTTTTTCTTTGCTTTTGGAGTACATTTTTTAATGCTGTTATTATAATACAACATTTCTTGTATTAGCTTCTAAGGTCCCGAACATATCTCATAGTGCCTTCAGATGACATATTTTATAGCCTTTACATTTATGGTGCTAATTATATTTTGTCAACAAAAATTTATGAAAATGTTGACTTGAAGAACGATTCATTGTAACATTTAGTAGTATTTTTTAGAAATTTGGATAGGAAGCTTTTCAATTAAGTATTCAAGTTGATTTCAACTTTTAAGATTAATTTTTATTACCAGTTACAATATTTTTTTGTATATAAATCCTAGGTATCTCTACTTGAGGTAATCATGTTAGAACTGGATAAAGTATTTAGTGTATATATAGGATTCGAATATGAAATCATTGACTAAACCAGAGGAATTGTACATTTATTTATCCATACATGGTTATAGTATTATATATTCTAACCTAATGAAAAACTGAACTTTTTTATTTTATTTTGTATTCAAAATTACTAATCTTTCTATTTAAAATCCTTGTAATTATTTAGTGGACCAACATTAGAGGGTGTCTAATTATGAGTGCCAATATACCCCTTGAGAGTGGAAAGCAATTGATATTGAAACTATTATACCTAAATTAATGGGGCAGCAATGATTATTATGTCAATGCTTTTGATCTACACGCACGTATATGCTTCATTCAATTGTCAGTTATCATCTCAACATAGACAAAGTTCCAAAATTATAATCGTGTAGTACTAATATTTTACACTAATGTGTCTTCGACGATAACTATAAATATCTTACATGCCATTGGCAGATCAACACCTTGCAATAGCCAAGTTCTGGGACACTCCCTTGCTTTACTCATTAAGTAATTAATCAGAGCAATTAGTTCATTAATAATATTATTTTCATTCCCTTCAACCTCCACCCATGCTGGAGTTGCATTGGTCAAAATGGGATAATCTTTAATTTGCCAATGGCAAAGGTCTTGAGAACAATGGTGCTCCAAAATGGCCCATTTTCTATGTTTTCTGTCTGATAGTGCCAGCCATTAAATTTTTATATTACATGGTAAACAATAACATAGCAAAAAGAAAGGCGCCGAAATGTGGGTAGATGGATAATTTTAAATATTTGTGATAAATTAATGTAGAACATTGTACTTTTTAATTATATAACATAATCAACTAAGCTTAATATTATTTTTCATGAAATCGGAAAGTCTTGATTTTTTTTAATATTTTCAATATGCGCCATGTTTGGAGCACTTCCAATCCATGAAGGAGTTGACTTAGCTTCAAGATTATTTTTGTATTGGCACTAGTGGCGATGACTTTCTCCGACATTCAAATGCTTCAACAAAGTAGGATGCGACTTCCAATACCTCAAACAAAGTCCACTCTGATGTTTCTCCAGCTGCTACCCTTGTAATTATGGAAACTATACCATTCCGTGTTTACCTAGATATTTATAAGATCATAACTAATGATTTTTTTTATATATATAAGATATTAGTATTTTTTAAAATAAGCATTTTGTTATATACATAAACTTGGAGGTGAAGCTTCTTATCACATATTTAAATAATCAAATTATATGTGTTAATAATCTCATCTTATATATTATATTTGTATTAGGAATTTGGATAACGGAGAGGAATATTGATATTAGCATCTCCAAATATTCTTATTGTGAATGTTTGATGTTCAAAATCACATATTAACTAAAGATAAAATTTTTAAAATAAATATAAATTTCATTTTATAATTCAGTTTTATAAGATTGAGTTAAACTAAAAATTTAAATTTTATTAGTTAGAAAAAGAAAATATATGATTTAAATAAAATATGGACGAGAGTTAGTTGAAAAACTTGGTATTTCTAAAAAGAGAAAAAAGAAAAAAAATTAAATAAGTGTCTTCGTAAGATAAAATTAATTTATATATAGAAATAAGAATTTAAGAATATTATATGAGAAAAAAATTTATAAATTAATTTGCAGAAAAGATATTTTATTTTTCATATTGTTTTTTCTATTTATGATAGTTTGTTGAAACAAACCCTAGGTATATTTAGAGCAGTGATCACTTGTCTCGTATTCGCAGGTTCTGAAACTTGTTAGCTGTATATCCAAAATGAATAAGTTGTAGTCTTGCTTTGGCTACCTAACTAACAAAAATTATTTTAGAAAACTAATAAATCAGTCTTCCTTTATATATTTCAATTAAAGTTTGCAGTATATCAATAAACATTTTAATCCTTTAATCATTATATTTTATTTTAATGAAGATGTGAACAATATGTTTAAGTAGATTTTATTCAGGTGGAATCCATATAATTAAAATAAAATAAAAACTTCAAATATTAGAAACTAAAATCAAACTGTTAAGTTATTTATTTTACAATATATTCTTAAAAATATATATTGATAATATATTACAAATTCAAAATTTTGAGTGACTAATGTTTGATACTATAATTTATGAGAGGGCACTGCACATTTCCCATTTGTGAAAAGTGTTGAACATGTATCAAACTAAGTGCCTAAATTCGCAACACAATCATCGTACAAATACATACGTGTCTTCTGTTAGTGCAGAGACAGAGAAGTAGGTGAATTGTGTTGTGTTACCCGGTCAAAGAAGAAGACCCCTAAAATGTTCTCATTATTCCCTCAGTGGTGCCAATATAAAAAAAAAGATGGAAAACGCATCTTCCATGTTTCCACATAGATATTTTTCTCGAACTCACCCCGCAGGAAATGGAGCCACGTGTTAAAATCCACAGAAACTTTCTTATATTGTTGCATGATGTTGATATTTCCAGCAACATTTGCTTCATATATTGGAACCTTAAGTGGCCTTTTCAAAATTTCCCTTAGCTTTCACTGAATCAGGAAAAACTAGCAGTTATGAGATTGAACTTTTGTATATATGAAACTATGAATGTGCATAGCAAAAAATGGAAGATTCGAGATAAAGTCAAATCTATTTCAACATTGCAGTTGAAAATAATGTAATCATCTAGCTAATGCAATGCATTTGCTTCCAAAGTTGGATACCTAATTTTTAATGAAATTTATTAGAAGAAATGTAAGCTTTGAATGTTTTAAATTGAGTTCGGTTGGCTAATGACCATAAATCAATTTCAAGGTTTGAATTGGGTACTCATAATTTATGTAAAACTCTCATAAATTATCATCTTCTAACATGAAAAATAAAATAAAACTAATTTTAGCGGCTTAATGTTTATAAGTTTAGATATTGCTTAAAAATTCTGAAATAATTTAAGAAGCAACTGATTACTTTGACCTTAAAAGATAATCATTATAACTAAACTCCATATTCTAATAAAACAATCTTATTAGGGAAATAAACAAACTATAAACCAAATAAAATACGTTATCAAATATTCATCTCATCGCTTCTGATGTATGTTACGAAAAGGTGTTGGCTTGATATTTTGGTGTGATATGACTTTGACCGAAAAGAAAATGAATAATAATAGTAATAATAATATTAAAAGAATGTAAAGAGGTGAGAAATAGTATTATAGTAGGAGAACAAAATGATGGAAGATTATAATGGACCACCGACACGTGCCGATCTCACCGACCTAAGAAAAAAAAAATGTTATGGTGTTGACTTTGTAACGACAAGGATATCTAAGAGTGGTTTTGATGTTTGAATCCTTTGCATTGTTCCACCGAAAGTGAAAGTGAAAGTGAGGGGAGCAATACGTGGATCATGTACCTCACACAAATTTCCTCTGCTTCACTCACACATTTGGTTTTCTTTACCCACATGCAACGCAACGTTACTCTCTTCACAAAATTAATTCAACAAATTCATCGCAGGCTACATGTGAAGAACACCATCACCAATTCAAATCACCACCTCACTTTTATTCAATTCTTTTTCAGACAAAACGCACGCGGCTTGGTTCTAAATCTTAGTTTGGTTTTAAAACATGTTAGTTCAAGGATTTCAAAATAGTATCACTCTCTAATAAGTTAACTTTGTGATGTCATTACCAGAGTAATAAAATGTTAATAGCTTTTGTCATTTCCAATAGCGGTGATGGTGAGGAGTTTTACCTGTAAGGATTTCAGGTAGTAACTATGAGCATTTTTATAATTCAGTTAAGTTATATTTCAGGTAGTAATAACTGAATTTTTTTGAAAGAAATAACATTTTGAAAAAACAATAGCATTGTTGTTTTTGAAAAAACTTCATTTATGTTTAACTAAAATACAAATATGCATTACTCACCATGTTCTTACCATCCTTGGAGATTTCTATCTATTCAATAAAGTTTGATGAAAAAAATTTTTGAATGTTAAGTCTACCACATTCCAAATTTAAATTGTATAATTGTGCAATCCATTTTATGCACTTTAATATATTAACAATGTGGTTAGCATAATGATTAAGTATTAATATAAATTATTATAAAATAAAAAATTATTTTCTATATAAATTAAATCAATTTATGTACAAATTAAAAATAAATTTTAAAAAATATATATAAATTTTTTTTTTAAATTAAGAAATTCGTCACAGGTCAAAAGAATCATGACAAATAATTTCCATCATCGTACCAATTCCATTAGTAAATTATTGCTTTATACATCAACTAATGTTTAAGATTGACATACACATTAAAGAGTATTTAATAAATACAAATTATTATTGTATTTGGATTAAAATATTTAATTTAATGTTTGTGATAAGTTACTGCTGTAATAATTGTTAAATATGAGTGGATATAAAAAAAAAAAACTAATTAAAAATACTTTAAATTTGTAAAAAAAACATCAATAATTAGAAAAATGGGACTAAATTGGATGGAGATAATGGTAATAAACATACTTGAAGCGAGCTGCTTCTGTTACTTAATTAATCTTTCCTAAGGAACTACTACTTTCAAACACTACCCAGCTTTTCATATATTTATAATATTTCTTTTCTTGCATTCTCATCTACATTCTTCTCATTTATGAGAAAAAGAAGATGTTTACTTTTTGTTCTTTATAAAGATGAATGGAGTACGTAAATAATATTTTTGTTTTACATTAGAAATCTAACACTATGCTGTATAACCAACCAAGGTTGTTCGAGGTTAGAGCAACCTCGATCACAGGCTTCAGTAAGTGTAACAAAAGTTCATGGTACATAATTTTTGTCAAAAGGCACAACACAAAACTGACCACTGTCTGCACATGTTAGAAAGGAATCAAGCACGATCCGACCTAATAAAAATAATCAAGACCTTTATCCGACAGTATATATATACACACACACAGCTAAATGAAATTTATAACACACATTCACTTATGCTAAACAGTATGTAAGAAGAGACCATATTTGGAACAACTCCCCTCAGGCAACTTACTATCAGTGTCACTGTAACCAATGTGTTCATATTGAAAAGTATTTTGGAATTGATTTGGATTAATGGCATTGTTGTATTTTGGACCAATTCAAATGTTGAACAGATATCTTTATGAGATTTGCAAGGAAAGCACAGGTGCTTCTGCTATATGACAAATATCACAGTATAAGTGATGAAACTATTGTATCATAGCAATGTAAGATGGTGCATGAATATTGATGAGGATAATGTGCATGGGACTGTTAGTTCTTGGTTGCTGTTGCAAAGGAAGGGAAGGGCAAGTACAGAATCTTTATGTAAGCAATGAAACAGGGAATGTTAATTATGTATGAGTGTTAATCTCAGTTCCATATTGGCTAGGAGTTTTCGATGTAAGGGTATTTACTGGGGAAGGGGTAGAGTTGAGCTATATGTAGGACTCTTTATTTCAAATAATCGGATCAAAAACATTCAAGAGATTATATTCTTTTATTTATAACAGCTGAATCATCCTTTTATGTTTCTACTTTACATATTTTTTATTGTTAATAAATATATATATATATATATATATATATATATATATATATATATATTTATATTCTTAACAAATCGTTAGGTATCCTTTTTATTCTTGTTTAATCCCTTTGATGTGAAAAATTTAAAAGAAAAAGTGATATTATGTTAAGATTTTTTTTTTAAATAAGTTATGAATTATTTTAATAAAATTGAATAAAAGTAATTGATTATTTCAGTATTGAAATTGTTATACATGATTGAGATCACCTTTATTATAAAAGATTAAGAAAATAACATAATAGTGTAGAAATACTGTTAAATACATCAAATAGTTATCTTCCAACTAGAAGGGTTGGAAGCGATCATTGGACATAACCTAAATGAGTCTATATATCATGGACGTAACCCAAATAAGCCTATATATCATGCACAATATATCATGTGTCATGTTTTTCCTATAAGGTTTTCTTTAGATTAGGAAGGGATTTGAGTTGATTTGAGATGAAGTGTGTGAAAAGTTTTATTGATTGGATTAAGAGAAAGATAGTGAGATTTGAATAAAAAGTTTATACAAATTTGTGAATGATATGATGTGTGTGATTGATAAAATAATTTTTTTAGTAGATGAAATAGTAGTTAAAAATAATTTAAAATTAAATATAATTAATTTATTGATGTAATTAAGGAATCATCATTATTTTAATTAATGGAATTATAAAAATATCAATTATTTTAAAATAAAAATTAAATTATTATTGTTGATAATATTATTATTATTTTATAAATTTATTTTGATTATTGCTATAATTTTAATTTTACTATCATTATTATTTTATTATTTTTATTATTGTAATTATTACTTATGATTTTATTATTATTTTTAGTTTTTAATATTAATATCATTAATATTTTATTTTTATAATTATCTTATTTTTATTATTATTATTTTTTTCTTAATATTTTATTATTATCATTTTATAATTTCATTGAATTTATTATCATTTATTAATCATTATTATTATTATTATTATTATTATTATATTATATAATTAAATATATTTATTTTATTATAAATATTAATAAATTAATTATATAAAAATATAATAAAACTTTTTTTTTCACCCACATCTTCATTATATGAACTTTCTTTACATTTCAACCATCTTCATCTTTTCGTGTATATTCATTGACAAAAACAAACACTATTTAAAAGGATGAGCTCTTAATTAGTTCATCCTGTTTTGCCTCTTGTTGATTGATTATTTCAACATATTAGTGACCAAATTTGAAACACAATTCATGTTATTTAACCTCTATTGCACTGATGAACATTGGATAAGAAAAAGATAATTACTACATCTATTCATAGAGAGATTTAGGAAAATATCCTTAAACATTTGAAACCTCAGTCTCAAGGTGGCCTTACACCACATGGGAGATCGAGACTCTGAGACCTAAACCTAGGGGAGGACCTTAATTTAAACAACAACGAAAAGCTTACAACGAAGCCCACGAATTTGGATGTAATTGGGTGGGAGTAACATTTAAGACCTAAAAGACACCCATACTAAAATCATCAAAAAGAAAGTGAACATGAAGATTTGTGAAGAGAGGCACATACATATAAAAGAACTCAGGTGGAGCCCCTTCTCGGCCATGACACACATTGTCAACAACAATGCATTGTTCCAACAAAATTATGTCCTCCTTAGTGTCTTTCTTAAGCATTGACACACTAGTTGCAAAGGATTATATTTTTAAACGACCACCAACACTTGGAAAAATACTCGGCCACACACGTATCTACCAATCATTGAGGTGGAAGATCGCTCTTAGCCTATTTCATGGCCAGATTTGTTGCTCTACCATTAACCCGACATGTCCCAATCTTAAAGAACTAACACCTACTATGGCAACAGAAGGCTCACCGGAATCTTCCAAAGAGTACCCACCTGAAGAGGTCAACACACTCGAAGAATAAGACATTACTAACCTCGAAAAAAAATAAACTCTCTACACTTAACCACTACTCAGATGAATGGTAAAACACGTGTGCTTCAACACAAAGACCCATGCCAATTTATAGATCTTGAAAAGGGAAGTAACCCAAACAACACATCTTTCTCCAATCATCAGATCTATCCACACCTAATGGACATAACATCTTTCTCCAATCATCAGATCTATCCACACCTAATGGACATAATTGTTCTAAACCTGGATCACAAAAGATGTCATTTCAAGTCCCAACCAACCCGTACTAAAAACCTTATAGACTCTACAGAAAATAACTCTTTGAGCCTGGGGCCAGGGAAATAGGTGAGAGCATCTCGACACCCATCAAAGAATATTCATCAAATTTTTCTTGCAAAAAGACTCTCAAGCAAAGCTTTCCTAGTTTACAGACCTAATGTACTATATACAACCAAGATCAACTCCATAAAAAAAATCGAGAAAATGATATAACAATTTCAAAAATACTATCAAATAAGTATTAGGGAATGCTCCTAAAAATAAGATTATTCTAATTAAAACGGACTAGGTGTCAGACTAATAAAATACATTTTTAGTAAAATTTATCATTTTAAACTATAAAAAATGGATGGTTATATAATAAAATCAGTAAATTTTTCAAACTGGTGTAATTTTTATGTGAAATTCCTCAAATGATGTATTTTTTATTTATTTTCGGGTATGGGTAAATTGTGCATAAGAGATACCATATCATTGTAAAGTAGGCCCTATTTAAACCAGCCAAGGAATTCAATTAATGAGTTAATTAAGTTAATTAGAATAGTCAGAATACTGCAAGATTTTAGGATTTTAGAATAGTTAATATTCTCCATCCATTGCTCCTTTTTTTTGTGTGGTGCATTACTATTGTGTAACTAAAATAAATACAGACACACACACTTGCATCTTATAAATATGTAATGATTGCACCATTTCTATTACAATTAATGAGTTAATTAAAATAGTGAGAATACTAGACAATTTTAGGGAG
>Ga0099824_1004296_pt1 | contig 20559 bp, 8 predicted proteins | sample SiratrowhiteBW_FD_76837 | JGI IMG/M metagenome (GOLD analysis project Ga0099824, IMG submission 76837) | Root nodule microbial communities of legume samples collected from California, USA - Siratro white BW | ecosystem: Host-associated > Plants > Roots > Nodule | place: USA: California... | reverse complement strand
TATATATATATATAAAATATATATATATATATATATATATATATATATATATATATATATATATATATATATATATATATATATATATATTATTGAGTATTAAAATGTGTGTTTAAGCTTTACTTTTAATAGAAATGAGAAAATTAAATAATATGTAAAGAATAAAATTTATAAATTTAATATTTTAAGATTTTTTATTGAAAATGAGGTCCTTTTTTCTTATATGAATTGATTTTGTTTTCATTATTGTTTGTCTACGGTGTTTCTTCTTTTTAATTTTTGCAGCATATGTAAGTATGCTCCTTACAATATATTGGATGAAAAATAGAAAAGATATAGAAAAGAAAACTTTCTGGAATTTAATTTATTGCTAATAAATATTTTTTTTATATTTCAAAATTATGAAATTAGTAACATGTGTTCAAATACGCTAAATATTAATAATCGAATATGGTAAAAAAATTGTTAATTTGAAAAAATAAATAAATAAATTGAGTGATAATAGGATAAATGTAGTAGTTATTGTGTGTTTTTCTTGAATCTGTTTGTTGGCCATGCTTAAATTCATGCATGGTAAAATAATTATGGAAGCACATTTGTTGATAAAATTATGAGTTTATTTGGGTATTGATATTTTTTTTAGTCTTTCCAAATTTTACGTACTATTTTTTACTAAATATAAAAGCTAAAAGTTATAAAAAAAATAGTTTTAGTACATTTTTAAAAGTTTTATCCCGTTAAGAGTTGAAATTAAGGATTATTTATATACAATATTTTTCGTAAATTATGAAAGTATATATCAAAGTAAAATTTGATGAAATTAACTATGATCTCATAATGGATGATAATAATACTTTTCGATATGGACTAAAAGTTAAAATAAGAACAAAAAATTTACTTTTTAAAAAACATGTTTCCTTCAAATAAACAAAAAAACATAAAATTTATAAAATAAAAAAACTGAAATTCGAATATTTTAAGTTCATTAATAACATGTGTTTCAAATAACAAAACATGCTAAACTTTATATATAAAAATAAAATAATAAAATAGTTAAAGAAAACAATGATACTTTTTTAAAGACACATAAGTCTTTTATCGCACTTTTCTTACGGTGATTCTGGAAACAAATTTTTATCATTCTTTTTAGTATTTGATAGACAATAATAATATTATTTGGAAAATTTTACAAATAGAATATTATCTAAATACATGTATAATTTTCACAAAGAATAGGTCTCCTAAACTTTATATTTCAATCCGTGAATTTCAATAATCTCTCATAACCTAGTTATGTATGTTGAGTGGCGAAATTAAAGTTTCTTAAAACTGTTTTCTTTTTGGTTAAAAGTTTCCCCTCAGGAAGCTTCTTTCACATTGGTATAAAAAAAAGTCTCACCGTAATTGTTATAAAAAAAAAAGTTTCTTATGTCATTTAAAATATTATATATTTGTTGACTTGTTCAAATGACGAACTAATAGTTTGTTAAAAATATCAACATTAATTGATGTAATTAATACGGTTATTTTTCAGAATGGTTAGAAAACAACTGTGAGGGCTATGAAAAACAGGAGTAATTAATTAAATATAACTGATGATCTGGTGTGAAAGAGAAGTGAAAAAAATAGACATGAGAAAATAAAAATATATTAAAATAGTAATAATAATGGAGGGGTGTGAAAAGATGAGCACCATTATTTGAATTTCAATTTTTACCGTTGGCCAGCCGACCAAGCTGACAGAACAAAAGGACAGTGATGGAGAAACAAGGGAAAAGATTTTCTGGACATAGATATTTTTTAATTTTATTTGGAATATTAATTTTTGTTTGTGGTGTAGAATGAAAGGTTACTGGAATAAGTGAGGTTTAACAAGGGCATGAAGTTATTAAGGGAAAATAAAAAAAAAATAAAAAAAAAAAGGGGAATTGTGGGAGAAAACAGAGCATGCTGCCAGAAGACGATACAAGAGACAGTAAAAGGGAAAGTGAAGGTAAAGGCATATCACGTGGAGACACGGACTAGAGAGTAGAGATGGGGCCCACATCCATTGAGAGTATTTGTATGGTCCAAACCAACAAGGAGACGAATATTCCTTCGTTTTCTGTCTCAGAACTTCTTTCAAATATCAAAAATGTCAAAAGACCATAGCTGCACCTCCCTCAACCTCTCTCTGCTTAACTTTTTAGGTTACCCTTTTCTTCCCAACTCAAAATATAAAAAACTAATCCAAATATAACTTATATTTCTTCAAAATCAAATATTTTATTATTTTACCACATCAGAGTGGCAGAGAACATCACATGCTAAAACCACTATTGCTGCCATTCCTCTCTATCTTCTTCCTAAATTGTACAACTTCTGCCACGTGGGACCTCTTTATTTTCAAAAACAATTCACACAACTTAGACTGCTCCAAACATTGCAACTTCCCACCTTTTCACACACCTCCATCCTCTTCCACATATTATGTCTATTTATGCCTATCCATATATCATAAACTTTTCAGATTTTATTTTTTAGATCTTAATCAAATTTTCACTTGGATTGTCTTTAGAAATAAACTATAATTTTGTTAACATTATCAAATGATGATTTACCTTATAAAATAACATCATCATCTCTTAACACAAAAGGAAATTTACTTCTCAAAACATATCACTTTTATTAATTTTGAAAGATATATAGGAAAACTAAGTGAATCCACACAGACATCATTTTAGCTATGTGAGTGTGTTTTTTCTATATACAATATTGTTTATTCTCATACTTTATATAATCATAATGTAGAAAGTGAAAATAACATTCACATATAATAAATCACACATGTATGAATTACCACAACACGCTCAAAAAAAAGTATACATCATAAGTACTTACATTGTTCATCTTAAAAGCACAACAACATTAATAAAATACATATGATTCCTAATTCAATTTTAGAGGAATTGTTATATGCATCTCTTATGATATTAAACTAATTTTTTTTACAAACATTTTCTATAAGACTCAGTATTAAGTATATGTAAGAGAAAAATTAAAACTTGACCTATCAAAAATAATATCGAGAAATCATTTCAATTCTTTGTTAATATAATCCATTACACATACTCTCTGAAAATTATGAAGTAATAATCTCTTTTAGTTTTTATTTAATATTATCTTAATTTATATGATTTAGATTATCACCGAAATTAATATATAACATTTTATTAATGGATTTACATAAGAATAATAATAAGTTTTTATATTAAGATTTGAATCAATTTATTTTCTATATAATTCATTATTTACGTAGTAATATAATTAATTCGAATAAATGATGATTGATAGGTAAAAACTTTTAAAATAAAGCTTAAAAAATCTAGAAAAATAAAATTTTAGTTGAAATGAATAATAAATTATTTTTGACATTGCTTAAATGAAAATCATAATTTAATTTATCTAATATAATTTTTTTCTTATTATAAACATTTTTTTAGTATAATTCAAAACTGTATCAATTCAATTGAATTCAACGCATTCAATTCTTTCACTATCCAATCATTCAACAAATATAAAATATGTTTATTTTATTCCACAGAACTATACATTATAATAAGATAACAAGTTTCACACCTACTTATCTATTTAATCTCAAGTTTACAATTCACCACATTAGTTATGAAATTTAGTTAACTTCTCTTATCTTTTAACATTTAATTTTCAAATCGTCACAAGAAACCATAAAAATGTTAGAAAAGTCCTCCCTTACTTCTTAATAACATGATTCAAAGTTAAAGCACATTGTTACAAATAAAAATTAACTAATATTCATCTTTCTCTACTAGACTACATAAAACATGCATATACAAATCGACTCTCATACATTGGTGCTTTGTTTTGCTTTTCTTAAGAGTAAGTTCATATTATTATTTACATAAAAATAAACAGGAGACTGATTTAACCGTTATATTAAAACATAAAGATAAAAATACTAACAATTTTATTTTTATATCATATCATATAATACTAATATACTATGAAAAGACACCAAAATTTGAACCCTAATATTCATCTGTGGGTTGGGTTCGAAACCAGAATCTGAACCCACTACTCCGATATCACGAGTTTATGATCAATTATAGGAAAACACATCTCTGCACCAACCACTCAACTTACCATTATTTATGTGATGCAGCACATTTATGAGAGAGAGAAATTATGATGCTAATCATGGTTCCTCTGACAAAGGTTGATTACTTAGGATATCTATTATGTCAAGTCATGATGAGTATATTAATTCTATGGTCCTCAACATGGCTCTCATAATTGTGAGTTAAGATTAAGTTTTCATTAGTTAATTGCTTCCTAATAAAGATATTAAGACTCCCAAGTCTTAAGTATAGGAAGTAAGCACGACCTTAAAGTAAATATCTAAGAAAAAGTGTCTAAGAGTTGGTGCTTAGTAGGTTTATAATCCACCAAAGTCGAAGTTTAGGATAAGGTAGGAGTTCTTTTTGTCTGTGAGTATGTTGCAATGGGTTGGTCTGGGTAGCTTTAATATTTAATTTATTTTATGATAAATACTAATTATTTCGTTAACTTTATTTAATTAAAATAATGTTGTTGCGTGTATTGTTTGTGCAATGGAAAGTTTAAACTACAAAGGCAAACTTTTAACACAAGGACAGTTAGTCATATGTTGTATCTAATACCTTTTTTCTTAAATGTTGATTAAAATTCACCAACAGAAAAAAAATCACTAGTAAGTTTCACTAAATAAAAATAAATTTTATTAAATAAAAATTCATCAAGAAATTATATCAAGCATTATTCCTTCCAAATAATAAACAAGTTAAAAACTTGGTAATCCAAACTGTAAGTGAATTTTAATTTATTTCGCTCTATTCAATGATATAATCTTTAAAAAGTTATTCGTATAATTGAAATTTTATTTTATTGACTATTTACTTTTGGTATTATGGTTTAATGAATGATAGTTCAAGAGATAAGTTTATTTTCAAAATTGAGTTATATTAAAAATTCTAATTAATTTGAATTTATTTTTTCCTGCTTCTTAAGTTTAAAAAGAAACTATAGTTGTGGACTGTGAGATGCACGAGTTTTCTTCACATAATTAGTGAATTAATTATTGACGGATCTGTTTTTCTTTTCAGTCATTTTTTACACAGTAAATTAATAAAATAATAATAATAAATAAATAAAATGTTAAATGAAATAAAATTATATTAAATTTTGTTTTTATTTCTCTATAATTACACTCTTTTCCTTTTTGTTTTTGTTTTTTTCCCTTTTATTTTTTCTTCTCTACTAAATAAAAAATTAAAATAACCAGCAGTGCGTTGCTTCTTAATTTTTATTTTTACCCCTTATCAAATTCATAAGATGATATATTATGTTGAAAACTTTATTTTTGCTATATATAAGTCTATTAACAGTGAATCTTGAAAAATAGTATTTTAGAAATAAAAATATATATATTAAAATTAAACATAATTTTAATATATCTAGTTTCAATGCAAAATTATTAGATAGTGTGAACAGGTTTCTCTTTTTTTCTACAATATAAACTATATATGCACTTGTACAATTTTTAGTAGCTACTAATTCTCGAATGAAAAAAAAAAAAAAGTCTTTAGAAACTGTGAATTTTATGACAGAATTAAAAAGACATATGCTTCATAATGCACTAGTATATATTAAGAAGTAAAGTGAGATTTGTATTTATTTATAAACTATTAAAGTGAGGTTTGTATCTATTTATAAACTATTAAAGTAAGGTTTGTATCTATTTATAACACTTTCTCTTATCGAGACTGTTCAACTCGTGTGTGAGACTGTATTATATAAGAATGGTTCGGTAACGGCCCAATAGTGGGTGACTCGATAAATCCAAAAAGTTGAATTTAAGTCAAACTTAATTTTAAAAAATCGACTTGTAAAATCAAATTTATTCTTATTTATAAACTATTGAAATATCTTATCTAGTTAATAAGAGATCTGTAATCATATATATTAACTTTTTTTCCTCTTAAACCTTTAAATAGAGAAAAAAAAATATTTAAATAAATAAAACAATTGAAAAAAAAGTTCCTAATAATTTTTATAGTATGGTAAATGAATTAGATTATGATACAAAATAGTGACTCACATATTTAAAAATTTAAAACATAACATGAAATAAATATTTTGTTTGTGATGTATGTCCATAATAAAAAAAAATAATAGAAAATAATATATTACTCCCGACAAAATTAGATTACAAGTTGCAATTGGCAATTGTGGAGCTACCTCGATTGGATGTGACTTACCTAAGACACAAACGTGCACGTGTTTGAAGTGTGTTATTTTTTGTGGATTCAAAAAAAAGTTAGAAGTATGAAACGGTAGATAGAAAAAGAAAAGAAGAACTAAGACAAGTGGTAGCATGAAAAATGAGAAATGAAATGTGCAACATTTCTCCACACACGTTCATAACTTTGTTTAGAAGCTGTGAGAAGAAGGAAGAAAGAAGAAAGAAACAGTAGCATACCTATTTTTAGACCAGCCAATTAAAAGCAGAAACGTACAATTTTGGGAATTCAAGTCATGCACTTGTTTAACTGCAACATTGTTATCAGTGTTATTTAATTTTCATCGATTCATTTTTTTTTTTCATCCCATCCAAACTATACCACTGCTGTGAAGCATCATCAGAATTTGTATTTTTTCAGTAACCAGTGTAATTCGACTTCCAAAGTATTGAGTTAATGCACCTTTAGTTTTTTTAAATCCAAATAAGATTACTTTTTCTTATGCTGTTTTCAACATAATAATAACAGGAAACTTGAACATGTCTTGTCTATTCATGTCTGAATAGATTTTTTTCTTGAAATAATTTGTATGGTAGATGTGACACAATCAACTTATATTATTTAATATGTATATTGAAATATATTAATTTTGGTGTCAACAATTTATGCAGATGTTGATAAAAGATTGGAGTTGCACATCATCGGATCATTTTTTTTATTTTTACGATTTTGTCTTTGATTTTTCGGTTTTCGATCTTAAATGGGGTATTTTTAATTATATTAATAGTCAAATATTTATTATCTTTTGTTTTATGATTTTTATATATTTATACTCAATAATGAATATTTTAATCATAATGCCGTCTTAATATAGCTATCATTATGTATTTCCATAATATCATTATAAGAAGTTAATAAAAATGAAAAACAATATGTAAGATCATGCGTAAGATTTACTATTAACTTATCGAATATTAAGTACATTAATTATTTTATAAATAAAATTATATTACCAAAAATTATATTGTTGTATTAAAGAATTCAAAATATGTATGTGTTTGTTTCTTGAAGTTTTGAGTTTTTTTTTTCTGATTTTAAACTAATTCAAAGTAATAGTAATTATTATATTTGATTTATTCTAGATATTAAACAATAGTTGGATTTCGGAGTAGGATAAAAACAACTTAGATGATTAGATGAGTTTAGTGTTTAGTTATTTCTTGAAATTTTTGTGTGAATTAACATTTACACTTTAATTAACTATAATTGAATTTGATAAATGAATGTTTGAATTGTAGTTCTTGATAAGAAATTTAGATAAAATAGACATGTTAAAGTACATTAATATTTATAAGTTTTGTATGTGTTATTATGACATTGATTGTTATTTGAAACTTGTATATTTACAACTTGAATATACTTGAATGGATAAAATATGATTTTTGTGAATTTTAAGTAAGTTATATACTTGTTTGTATGTTTCGGTTCTGTCTTATTTTTATACGGGTTAAAATATGAATAATGTAAGTTTTGTGACATAATCTTAGTTAAAGTAAAATTTTTTATTTAAACGAAATTTAGGATAAAGTTAGCGTCTTTTAGGTATGATTTTTGTTCAAGCAAAAATATTTTACTTAAGTAAAAATCTTAATGAATAATTTGTCTTTATTTTTTTTTAAAGAAATTTTAGCTTCAACGACGAATTTTAGCTAAAAAATTTTGTTGATTTTGGTATTCATTATTTATTGATTTTCGTGATGTTATGCATACATGTAAATACTATACTTTGTGAAGTAACAATGAACAAGATATAGGTAAATTAAAATGATATATTTGATTAAAATACCGATATTTTTGAATTATAATTAATTGATTCACATATATGAGGATGATATGTTGACATTGATTTTGAATTTTAATATTAAAAAATGAATTTATTTTAGTTATATAGGTTAATATATCAAGTCATGAATAATTAAAAACGAATTTATTGTGCGCTCTAAACTATATAATTGTAGTGAATTCACTTTTACTTTCAGTTCTTAAAGTTTAAGGATAATTTAAATTTCAGATTAGATATTAGTAACTGTTAGGTATATATTTAATATAAATATTCTAGATTGCATTTGTCTATTTTATTTATCTATTTTTAATTTAATTTCGTTAAAAATATGTAAAGATAACTGTGATATGATTGTTCTGTATAGAATAGTATGTGTTAAAATCCATCACAATAAATATAATTATTGTTCTTGGATTGATTTAATTAGCTTACTTTTTTATTTAATATATTTTTGTTCAGTTATATACTCTAATTCTATTAATAATAATTGTAAACAAATTTATGTTTTTCTTATTATTTTTTGTTAAAATATAAAATGTACATTTGTTTTGTTTAAATATAATTATGAATTATAACGATTTTCTTTTGTATTTTTTGTTCAATAAAGTATGATGTTATCTTAAAATTATGCGAAACTTATAATAATAATAATAATATATTCATATCACTTATTTACTATATCTATAAACATATACAACAAAGTCGTGGGAATATCTCAAGATAAAAAAACATAAAACTAACATAGCACAATGGTCATATAAAGAAATGAACAATGATGTGTATATTTATGTGTTATTTTTTTAAGAATTTAGAACTTCAAAATGTTAATTAAATATTAGATTAGCGAAAAAAAGTACAATTCTCATAAAATAATAATTTATTATGATTAATTATAATTTTTTTAATGATATGTAATAAACATTTTGTCCTTTATCAAACATGAAGGTAGACAATGGTCTTTCTCAGATTTATATTCCATCTTTCTACTAATTAACCAGTTTTTTTATTATAAAAATAACATAATTATTAATGATTGGCAATATAAAATTTACATTTTTATGGAATTATAAACTATCACACAATGGCCTTTTGATTTTGTAGTAATTAATTTAAAATTATAATTATATTTTATGAATGTCCAAGATATACAACATCTGCTATTTTATATATAATTTCTTGAAGTTTATTGAAATAACAAGATTAAGGAAAAACACTATTGACTTCACAAAGAAACAGTCAACATTGCATTGCATAGGTTGACGTATTTACCCTTGGAATGGGTCAACATTTGCAAGGTTCCTTCCTAGAAAATGTAGGAAATTTAGAGATTTAAATGTATACAGTTTTTTATTCATGAGTATAAATATTTAACTTTTTTTTTATTCTCCTGCACACGTTTTTTTTTTTCACCATCTGAACCAATGATGAAATATTAATATACCCCTATTACCACTGGACGATTTTTAATATGTATAACAATTTTTTCAATACAATAGAGTAAAATAAAATAAAATAAAGATTCTGTATTGCATAAATCATTTTTATAAGTTGTCAAGACATAATATTTAACTAACAACCACTGGGATAACTTATTTGACAATTTGGTCACATAATTAACTAATTATTTATAAAATGTTATTGGTAGAGAATTTATTAAAGTTTTATTTTTTGAGAAAAGGTAAAAAAAAAAAAATAGATAGTTAGGTAGGTGTAGATAGGAGTAAAGTGGGTCCCTAATTGTTGTCTCATATTTGGATTACACCTAATCTAAGCTGTGGGCCCAATTAGGTTATGCTTCCTCTCTCCTTAGCAATACCAATTTCAACCATTCCCCAACTTCCACCCTTTGACCCCTAACCCACAGACCAAACTTTCCACTAATTAATTCCATTTTCATTTTAATCCCTTCTTAATCTCAATCAACCACACCCATCTACACCTACACACTAATCAATCAATTAATTATTTAATACCCTTCATTATTAGCTTAGGTTGCTACGTTTAATCACAAAAGATGCCACCCCTTATTATGGTTATCCTTTATTCATGTTATTATCGATATGGTAAAACAAATAATAATATATAATAATATTATTTTTGTGAAACATTAGATATGAGTTTAAAACTGTGGCTGAGTTCAATACAACTGATTAATTAATTTTGCAGCAGTCTTTATTAGAGTTTTTTTTTAAAGTATAGCTGCAAGGTTAATAGTCAGATCCAAAGTGATAATTAGGAGTGATGATCTCTTACTTTAAAATTAAATTAACTGTAAGTAACATGTTTATTTTAAAGAGTTTTTTACTCTGAAATATGTATGTACTCTGAGAAAATCGAGTTATGGTCTAAATGAAAAAAAAATATAAAAATTGTTATTAATTAAAAATTAAGAAAAAAAAAGAGAGTGACAGTGAGAGAGTGGTGGAAGTGCAGTTATTTTGGGAGAAGTGAAGGGAAGAAAAAGCATTGGCATTTGTTGCGTCCCAATTGAATCACGCAGGTTGCGTGAGGATGGTTGGGTAGAGATGGAACACCGTTACGTCATCATCCACTACGCTGTGCCCCCTCTCTCTCACCTACTATCATTTTTTTTTTTTTTATCTTTTATATTAATAATACACTTTCACAAAATAAATGATAATTTGTATAAAGTGTTTAATTATTTTTAATTGGAAAGTTTTGTCCTTAATGTCCCTCAAGTAATATCATACTGTTAGTTCAAGTGATGTTGATAGTAATATATATGAGTTATGAAATTGTGAAAACTTTTTACAGATGTTCAAACAAAGGTTATTTGCTTAAGTGCAAAATTGAATGATGACCCAAAATTACTTCGAATAATTTTAATATGCATGTATAATTTAAATATGCACATTGATACTTCAACAAGAAAAAGATAAAATTAGTTGTGATGTCTAAAAGTAATTTTGTTAAATTTGAGTAAAAATGTTATCTCTTATACAAAAAGTGAAAATAAAATGAGTTTGTTAACTAATAATAGTATGTAGGATTTATGTATAAACTGTGATTAATCATATATATATATATATATATATATATGTTTATGAGAGTGATGTCACTTACTGTGATTTCCAATTTTTTTTTTTATTCACAACCATCTTATTCTATTAAAAAAAATGCAATTGAGTCGTCCACATGAAAAGGTTGGTCACATGATAAGAAATAAACAAGAAGTAGCCTCCAATAATGTATGAACATGCACCATGGTTTTTTTTATTTGAGGTACAAAGATGCACGAGGGTTTTTGTCTATGTTTTGATTTTACCGACCAAATGTGGAATTTAAGATTGTGAGAATATAAAAATAGCAGAAGTTTGAAGCATGACCAATGAGTGGTGAAACACAACTACAATACCAATATCACTACCAGCCATGGGAAGCAGGTGGCTATCTTGTGTCGCACACAAAGGTGGGGTTTAACATTCAATAAAATACTTTCTATAAAGTAAAAAAAAATGTTGTATTCTCATTGATCTTTGACAAAAGAAGTGCAAATAACTTAGTGTATATTATCTACAATGAAGACTAATACTTTAATAATGAAACATTTAAGTTCAACATCAAGGGACACACCCACAAGAGCCAAACATTGTTTATAGTTATTGACATGATTATTGGCCACCATGCTCATCTTTGTGAAGCTCAACTTTTAAACTTTGTTATCATCTATGCATGAGACCAAATAAATTGAAAAATATTGTGGGATGGGTGAGATCTTCACACTTTAGGTGACACTTTCAACTTTCTCTTTCTCTTGTTTATGTTACCATTGTTATCTCTTTCTACATGATGGCCACAACACACTTTTTTATTTATAGATGAGAATGGACATGATCAACCCAAAAATGATAAAATATTAAAAATGGAGAAACATAAAACAGAAACATTAATTAACCTACACTCTTCGTTTAAATGTTTATTTAAATGAAATCAAGAAATTGTCATTTGTTTTGAGGTCTGTATATATAAAGAATGGTAATTGGATTAAGGAAAATGGTGTCCCTCTTTTTAACGCCATGCTTAATCATCAAAGTTGATTTGGGTCCATAAATAAGCATATAATATAGGCTAAGATATATTATTATACTAAACAAGTCATTATGAGATGTTGATGAGATGGAGATAATGAATAATGAGAAATGAGAAGAATACATAGTGATGATAATAATTAGTTTGGTGACTTATTTTAAAAGGGGTGTCAGAATTGTGTAGGTATAGCTGCCATGCTACTTTTTCTTCTTCTTTGGTAACCCAAACATGGCTTGTTTAGTACCAAACAACTTGGAACTGAGTGGTCAAATTTGAAGAAAAAGGAATTGAAATGAAGGAAGCTATCATTTGAATGTAAAGTTTGTATCTTGATGAATTATATGGCTAGATTCGTCGCCAAACACTTGGGCTCATTAGGATATTTCTTTTTTAAATCTATATATATTTTTATTTATTTACTAGAGTAATTTTATTTTGGTGTTGACTAAGAAACATTTCTCATTATGGATATTTTGACTGCAAATTAGTATAATTTGGATTTATTTCAGTTTAATCCAGAGTAATAAATTTTACTTGACATGATTAATTTGTTGTCCTGAAGTAATTTTAAAAAGTAATTAAAAATAAATATTTGCAGAAGAAAAAAGATTGGAAACTTAACAAACAGAAAAAAAATATTATAGAGACTGCCATGTAAAAATTATTAATATATGTGTGCTTTTGAATAAAATTAGAACCTTTCTTAATAGGAATGACGAAAATTTAACATAATTGAGTACTTTTGAAAAAGTGATGAGTTTGAGTTTGAATTTGAACAATTTAGGAAAAATAGAACAGTGAAACACAAAGAAAGGAAAGTGTTATATACAAAAGAAGAACATGAATATGATGCATACACACTTTGTGGCACATTTTGCACGTGTGTTTGAATTATTCTGCATATGTGAACAACACCATATAAGTTTTTTTTATTAATATATGTCTTCTCTTCACTGTTGAAAAGTTGAAAGTTGAATGCTACATGAATTGATACACGGTATCAAAGAAAATAAGGGTTCGTTTTTATCTGAGATTCCAAGAACAATGCATAACAGTGTACAAGTAAAATAAAATATAGAAAGAAAGCCCAGAAAAACGCAAAAGGGGTGCTCCTTTCTGTTGCCTATAAAAGACCAAAATTCAATGCCAAAGGCTCCAGAATTTCTATTGTTATTTGAGAAAGAGAATAGGGTAAATCTCAAATTACACAATACCAATAAATATATATAACAATTTTGTTCCATTTAATCTATTTAATGGAAGAACACGTGTTTAATTATAATTTTGAATCAGCAATGTTATAGTATTATAAATATAATTATATTTGATATACCCTTGAAGGATATTTCCTAGCTTAAAAGTGTCCAATAAGATGTGATCTACCAACAAAGGATTCATAATAAGAAGCATTTTGGGATAAACAAATAATAAAGATGATTAATTAGGTGCAAAGCTTTATTAGCATAAAAGGCTCATTATTGAATAGACTCAGTAGTGTGTGTGTGTCTATATATATAAAGTTAAGATTTCAAAGTATTGATGTTATATATTGGTTGCAGTATTACTATTATATATTTTGAGATAACTGACTTAAATTATGAGATTTTTTAAAAGCAAATTTAATACACGAGTAAGTTCTTGAATTTTTCAGGAGATTTAATTAGATATATAAATTTTAAAATTATAATTAGATCCTTAATTTTTTTATGATTTTTATAATTGAATCGTAAAAGTTAGTTTAGAGTAGCTTGAAATCCAATTAACAAATTATAAAAATCAATAATTTAATTATGTAGTTTTAGTTCAAAAGCCTAATTATTATTTTTCTAATAAATCAGAGAACTAATGAAATAACAAACCTTTTAAAGATCATGATCATATAACATAATATATATTCTCTAATAAAATACTTAAAAAATATACACAAAGGAAACTTAATTTTCTTGGATTTGTAATAATATGGTTTCATCTCAATTCCTTCCATTCCTTCCCTATTATTAAATTTGTCAAGATGGTTTATTTAGGGGTTTTCTGGAATAAATCTATTTATAGTAACGTTTAGAAAAAGAAAATATAAAAATATAAAATAATTGTTTATAAGCTAAATTTATTTTAGAAAAAATTATTTATTTTATTTTCTTTTTTCTCCCAACTGTGTGTATAAAAAAATTTACGAAAAAATGACCTAACTTAATAATTCCAAAGAAGGATTGGTTTCAAAGGTGTTGAGTAGTTGAATACACAATGCATTGTTTTATTGTTTTTCCACATTTTCTTAGGTCATGGTGGTTTTATAATGTGGAATGACAAGGTCTTCTTCATAATTGCTCACTTGATTATTCATCATCCTCTTGGAAGAATAATAAATTATAGGTTTGGGAGTTGTAAGTACTGAACATGGAATAGAATGGCAAGTATCACATGGCTAAGCTCATCTTGTTTTCACTATTGAAGAGGAATTGAAATGGTATTTTTAACAATTGTTTAGGGTATAATTTCAGGAAAATGAAACTTGTAATAATTAAGTGAGTAGAAAGAGAATGGGAGGAACACATAAATTTTCTATAGTTAGCTAGACAATTACCCTCCTTTGGACAGTGTTTCATTCAATTAAGAGCAAAATTGGAACATTGTATTGTACATATGATAAATTTTTTTATTCCATAGTAAATAGTTAGGAATATAATAAGAAAATATATTTAATCCTTCATTTGTGATGTAAAATAAAAATAAAAAATAGAACAAAAGTACATTTTTTAAAACTTCAAAGTCAAACAGAGTAAGTATTAAATATAGGTATTTTATAAGCTAGCTATATCAAATAAGGATAACTATTTACGTGGAACTATGTATTTATTCATGCATATGCACATATAAAGTCACATCATCCATTTCACAATTCTTGTTTTTTCGTCAGACAAAATACAACTTATCCAATTAAATTGAAAATTCTAACTTTTTTTTAAGGGGAGTTGTTATAAAAAAAAGTATAAATTTATTGAAGGTTGAAATATAATTTTAAAGTAACTTATCCAATTAACTGCATGGTTGGATATTTTTGGTTGTTAAGTATATTTTCAAAGAAGAACTAATTTTTGATGTTAAGGTTGGTTAGTTGATCTTGCTCTGAAGAAATTCAAACTTGATCATACTGGGATGGGAAAAGGAAGTATGATATTTTTGAAGAAGGGTGAAGCAGGTCACATCAGATTTATATTTAATCCATTTGTGTGGGCATCTACCACCAAAATTCTTAATATAGGTTGGGAGGAAACAAAAATGAGAAGGAATTTGAAGTTAAAGTATATAGGTACACTATGAAGTGTTTGCTATGCACCATTGAGGTTAATTAATGAATTGAGGTATATTTTTTATTTGGGTATTGTTACTAAAACATTATAATACCTAGTAGACTCATTTATTTTTAGTAGACTCATTTATTTTAGTGGTGTTACTGGCTCTTTCTTTTATCCGCTTTTTGTTACAGAACTTGATTTCGTCTCTATTGATTATATAGGGGGATTTTCGGTCTTATTTTGGATTTTCCTTTTCGAATTACTTATTTAGACTTTTTATTTTAGTTCAATTTATAAACCGAGAATTAACAATTTTTTTAATGCAATGAAAATCATATTTTCTTCCCATTTCTGTTGATTGCAACCTATATATATATATATATTACTGTTTAAAATTAGTTGAGCACCTTAGGCCTACAAAATATTTCTTTAACTGTTTAAAATTAATTAAGTACCTCTGCTTATATAAAGTACTCATATAAACAGCGTTTCATAATCTACTCCAATGATAAAAGGGAAATATTAAAAATGGGTTTTCTAAGTTGAACAACTAATATGAACAACCGTGTTAAAATTGCACCGAAAAACGTTTGTATGGAAGAAACATTTACAGGAAAGTGCCGTTTAGATGAAATATGTAAAATGCTAGTCACATGAGCCTCTCATTATTCACACATAATTGAGAATGAAAGAGGAGAATTTGAAATATTTTAGACAAAAACACTAACTTTGAGTCGTTTATTTATTTAAGTATGGGAAAGACATTTTGTAATTAAAAGTGATTAAATTTTATGCCGCCTGATGGAACATTGAACCTAACAATTCTGTCATAATCAACAACTTAATTAAGATTCACGTTTTGGGAACGTCGTCCCTCACATTTCTCTTCTGTAACTGGGCCACACTTAATTAAGACCCATACATTAACCTCTTTTTTCTGTCTCTTCACCTTTTTTTTTTTCTTTTTTTCAAGGACCTTTTACACCTCGTTTAATAATAATTTAAGTAACTTATATACAGTCCAATGTTGGAATACATGACAATGATTCCAGTCCCTAAAATTTAAGTTGAACACTAGAATCAGCCCATCACATCCTGCAATTATGAAGATAATTAGTATACAACATGGCCCAATAAAGCCAAACCACTTGCTCCAGGCCCCTTTGTGCATGTATGCGTAGTTGGTCCTCTATCTCCTGGAGAAGTCACAAAATAGTGATTTTCTATCCGAAACATAGTTTAGTAATGACTGCTTTTAGTAAGATTTTGGGCATGTTATCTGCTTGTCAAGAGTTTGATAATTTCAGTGTCAACACAGCCGGATTCTGATGCAAGCTTCACTGGAGTGTTGCCTTCTTTATCTGCTACATATGTATTGGCTCCCCTGCAAATGTCGGTAAACCATGTCACTTTTCCAAAGGAAACCAAACTTGACAATATTAAACAGTGTATCTGAGATAATATATAAAGAAAATTTGCATGAAACTGAAGTGTGTAATTGAAATATAATATTTTGTATAAGGCAGATCATGGTCAAGCATAAATCTTACTATTTGAATGAGATTTTAATTCCACCAACATAATATCAGTGAGTTTTTGTAAGTTGATGGTGTAGATTACCAAAGGAAAAAAAGGTAATAACGAATTACAGAAATGACAATCGTATATTAAAAGATTAAACTTGGCTATTTTAGTTATCAAAATAGAAAAACATTTCAAAACACTCTTTTCTGGTTCACTCCCCTGCCAAGCAAAATAAAAAGTGGCGCAACTTTTTTCTATAGGCAAAATCATAACTCTGACAAATTATATTTACAATGACAAAATAAGCATGTTCATATAAAAAAAAGGTTTTTCTTTAGCGTTTAAATTATATTTTACAGCTTACATCACTGTCTCCAATGCGCAGGAAAGATGAAATAAGCGTTAAAATTATATATCACTTTAATGGGTATCAACTTAATCTGTACGGTGATGGAAGAATATATTAATATATATTCAAATGAACTTAAATATGATAAGTGTGGTAGACTTAACAAAAGTAATAGAGACCGACTCCTCCCATATTAGCCTTCTTGCATTTGACAGGCTAAAAGCGGGTAAGAGAAAGCTAATCCACACAAGCCTTAGAGGTTATATATTGGCAAAAATTTCCTACACCTCATCACCAGTGACCTGCATCCCATTATTTTTAGAAAAGTTCAAAAATACCTTTTAATAACTTTCGAAAAATATTTTCTAAAAATAGGTTTCAGAAAATCTTGTTCAAAATATAAATTTTATATTCCGAATATATTTTTCGAAATTTATTTTTGAAAAATAGTTTTTAAAACATAATATTTATATCCTGTAACAGATTTTTCAGAAACCATTTTTAAAAGATATTTTTCAGAAGGTCAATTAATGTTCAGAAAAATACTTTTCAAAAATGTTTCAGAAAATATTTTCCATAAACAGAAAAGGTACTTCAGTAATTTCACACATCTATGATGGAGTTACGCGTAAAAATATGGAGTACAGAAGGTTTTTGCCTACAATATTTGGCTCTCATCCCGCATGACTACACATAAGAAAAACTTTAGGTCACTGAGTTTCATACCAAATTTAAATCCCTTGTAAAAAAAAGGATTTATTGCAAACATAACTATTAAAAAAAGCTTAAAGATCAATGATTTATTATTTACGGTAAGTACGAAAATATATAATAAAAAATAAAATTAAAATAAAAAATAAAATATAGATTTATACTTGTACATATATAATATTAATAAACTAATAAATAAACATATTTAGTCATACGTAACCTATAAACAATTGTATACAATAATAAAAGATTAAAGTGGGCCATGGGTTCCGTCCCAGGACTCGCATATGTTGCAAGTTATGCAGGGGAAACTAATATGAAACTTCTACTATGAAGAGACCTTATGCCAAAAGCTTGCAATAGACAGTTGTTGAATTTACTCATCATGAAACTAACACTAGCATTGAACTCATCAAAACAAAACATTTGTTCTGGTCCCTTGGAAACTACTATTTCAAACCACATAAAGAACCGTTGAATTTACAAAATATAATCCTTCGACTTGCTTCATCTAAATGATAATCAAGATTTTCATCCAGGAAGATCATGACGTTCATCTATTCTAATTTAATATTAAACTCAACAACCATGACTAACAAAAACCCTATAGACTTCTTTTTAAGTAAAGCCTTTTAGCCCACCAATCTTGTTTTGAATCCTCCTTGATCAATTCCCAAAATTCCATCATTTTGTTTGAAAGTTTATTTACAACTAAACGGTCTAGAACTAATAACTATACATATCAAACTCCAAGTATTGTTCTAATGAGTGATTTCATCTCCTCAATAACATTCGACAATTAAATTTTCCCCTTACTAGATTAGACGATACACTAGTGGGCTCATCTTTTAGAAGCTCGCTATCAGCTACTAAGGAGAGTACAATATGATCTGTATATCCACACCTCAATAAGGGTTTGATTGTTTTTCGTGTTCTACCATTGACTATATTATAGCCATTATCAACATGTTCTCTTCCAGTATTATTGTCTAAATTTGCTTCCACTAGATCTTCTACATCATAAAAAGTCAGATAGTTTACCAATCATTCCCTTAATATTTTCCTTCTTAACCTCTTGACTTCTACCAAACACAAATTTTGAAGCACAAGTTCTTCCTTACACTCTTAATCACAACCATAGATCCCCTCATCATCTTCAACACCCATTTCTCACATTTGAATACATATCGTTTCTTCTCAAGCTACCAAGGGTATTAGATTCCTTTTCAAGTTAAGCATATACCTAACTTCATCTAGTAGCTGTTTAGATCCATCATGCTATCTAATTAGGTTGTAATACCAGTGACTTATAGGATGTTATTTCTAAGGAGAACATATCCTCTTTCATGTTCTGTGAACTCCTGGAACCACATATGATTAGAAGTCATGTGGAATGAATACCTTCAGTCCATTGTCCACTCAACTGTCAACAATAATTAAGAATCTTTAATGATTCATAACCATCTTCTACTAAAGCTGTATCACTAGACCCAAACGGTGATTAGACTCAATGATTTGTCAAAGTTATTAACCTTCTTCCAGTGTATTAGGAAAGAATCTTCTTGTATGACTTCCTTCTTATAGTGATAGCATCTCATGTTTAAAATATTACCTCTACCATTCCTGTATCTAAACTTATATCTTCTCCTATTCCTGCTCATTCTTGGATGTTCTACCTTTTATGTTAGCCAATCTCCATTTCGATATAACTTCATCTTAAAATTCTTGTTTAGTTCTTTCAAACTAATAATAGTTTAAACTCTTGAAGAGAGATAATCTCTATTCCATACCACAAAATTTACTTAAAATGATCATGTGTCTTAGATAACATACATAATAGCAATAATTCTTTATGCTCATCTTCATTTTGCAAATCAACATTCTTCAAATCAAGAATTAGTTAGTTGAACTCATCTAATTGTTAATTAGCTGTCTTTTTAGTACTTATTTTTTTAGTACAATGTTTACTTCAAATACAAACAATGCACGAGACACTTCGTCATGTACAAACTTCCTACCTTAGTTCATAACCCCACAACAATCTTCTTCTTCGAAACCTACCTCTACACCTTGTCACCAAAACTAAAAAAACTAAGAACTACATAGTAAGCGATTTTGCTTAGAGAAACTATTCCTTAGAAAGTGTAAAGAATATTGTTAAGAGTTTTGTTTATATGAAAAACAATTATAAGTCATTTATATAACAACCTATTTTAATTTTACATTCTTACATTCAAATACCACAACTACACTTTGTTTTCCTTTTAAAATATTTATTTTGACAACTTGAACAAACCATTTAAAATTAACTTTTTTTTTAAATATAAATTATACCAAAACAACAATTTTAAATTTAAAATTCTGAAGCAAATTCAAGTTAGAGAATTAGAAACATATTTAAATTTTTATATTTGATTTAATTTTAATTTGACAAATAATAGGATATATATATATATATATATATATATATATATATATATATATATATAT
>Ga0099824_1004291_pt1 | contig 20575 bp, 8 predicted proteins | sample SiratrowhiteBW_FD_76837 | JGI IMG/M metagenome (GOLD analysis project Ga0099824, IMG submission 76837) | Root nodule microbial communities of legume samples collected from California, USA - Siratro white BW | ecosystem: Host-associated > Plants > Roots > Nodule | place: USA: California... | reverse complement strand
TATATATATATATATATATATATATATATATATATATATATATATATATTATTATTATCTTATTGAGAGTAATATTAAACCACATAATACTTAAATAAATAAAAAACAATTACACACTCAATATGCTTTTTTAATAAAAATTAATTAAAAACAAATATTAACGTCCATAAAACTACTCTTAATTTTTCTAATTTCTCTCACTCAATTATTTATAACCACGAATTTTTTTAAAAACTTCAGACAAGGAATTTTCAGAATTACTTTCTGTTCTCTCGGGGATGACAGCCGCCGCGGCGGAGGGCCCCACCGTCACCTTCGCCTGACGGTTCTGAACGGTGACCTTCACCGTCACGGGGAGGTCCTTCTAGTCCTTTGCAGTTTCCTTGGTGATTTCTTCAGTGATCTTCTTCGGAGAAAGTCCCAAAGGACCGATCTTCGGCGCCTGAGAACTCGCCGCGCCGACCTCACCACCGGTGACGCGAACGAACACGTCGACCACCCGCGAGGGATATACAATTTTTATTTTTATTTTATATATACTGAAACGTAAAATCTGATATACAAATTTTTGTTTTGTATAACAAATTGTATAATTTAGTATATAATTTTTTTACGTTTTGGATTCTACAATTCAGTATATAGTTGTATACGGAATTTTTACAGTTCAAAATATATATTTTTTGAATTATATAGTTTAAAATTAAAAAAAAAAAATATATATATATATATATATATATACCAAATTGTATAATATAAAATGCAAAGAATTTACAGGTATATAGTTTATTTAATTTCTTTTTATTAAAAATATTTATACTATTTTTAAATTGTAAATGAATTGCTTTATACATTCTATAATTTGCAATACTCTTAGGCACGACATTCCACTCTTTCTCCGCGTTCCAACTAAGTCTCCTTTTCAACTTCTGAATATTCCTTTTCTGCATATTTCTTTATTTTCATTTAAAAAGAATAATAAATAACTTAACAAATATAATCACTATTTTATTAATCTTTTCTTTTACTTTTTCAAATATTACTATTACTCCATTCATGATAACTGTATAAAGTACTTAGGCATCAAATAAATATATAAGAACATGTTAAAAATGATATTGCAGCTAAAACTCAACGTTACAAAATATATATATGTAATATATATATTAAAAAGTTAAGTTTAATATTGATAATAATAATTATAATATAAAATGACAGCTAATGTTGTCAAACTTATTTATGATAGCTGACGTTAATTGTTTTTGAGTTTTGACTCTCTTGAAAAAGATTATTTCAAAAGTAAAATCCCAAGGAAAGGTCAACCAACTTATTAATAATTTCAAATATATCACAGAGAATGTCACATTGCTACTGCTATATAAAGACATCAAGAACCAGTAGACAAAGCATTCGAGTTTTTACTTCTAAAACATCAAACTTGTTCATGTGTGTTGTTAACATGGCACAATTTGAAAATTTGTTGGTAGTTTTATTCCTCTCAGGAACAAACTTGGGGTTATCAACATGCATCAATGGAGGGTGAAGATCTTCAACTTGTGTTGGATCAAACCTCAGGTGAAAACTTCATGCTTGGATCCAATTTAGATTATCTCTTTCTATATATATTTGTCTTAAGCAAAAATACAAAATATTTGTATTCATGATTTATGAAAACAGCATGAAACTAAAAAAATATATATTTTATTTATTCGAGATTTCACGTCAATTAAAAATAAATTTTTTCTAAACCTTTTATTGAATTTTTTATTTTATTTTTCTATTCTAGTTTTTAATATCTAGGGAATCCTGGTTTCAAAAGGATGGAGGACAAGAAAGTGGTGCTGCTATACATGGCACCCTTCATTAAAGTATTTTAGTTCAAGCAAAATATTTTATTTTTCAACTATTACATGTAAGCAGGACTTGTTGAAGGACAGAGATATCCTCTTTAAGTAAAGTTAGAAATCATTTTATTCTTTTAAAAGTATATCTTTTTTGCAGTGCTGAAAGTGAGAATCCAAGATTGTTATCAGGCTCCTTCCTGTACTAGATAAATTTCATTCTACTATGTGTATTTGTAATAATAAATTGAAAGTTTAGAATTAATTTTGTTTTTATTTTCTTTTTGAACTAGAATTAACTAAACAATAATTTAAATAAGAATTTATTTTTCCAAATTCCCAATGATTTATTTCCAAACATATTTTTTTTAACTTACCTCGCTATACTAAGTCATTTAGTGTAATAGGAGAAAACTAAAGAAAATTGATCCACGGTTTACTAACATACAAGGATGAGAAAATTAAAAAAAAAAAATGAATTGTTTTTTATTATAAGTTTTTTCTAGAACTTTCAATGTAAAGGATAATCTCTTTTATTGATTATCTGAAATTAATAATGAGAAAATAAATAAAAAAATAACATATTGATTGTCTGAAATTAAAAGAAGATAAAACGTCAGTCAAATAATCTCCTTATTATACTTTTTCAAAAATTTAGGTTCAAGTTTAAACAATCAATCAATTTAATTAATCAATTACAACAATAAAATTAAAATATCATTATTCATATAATATATATTTAATTACCAAATTAAAATTTAATTCAATTAGAAAAGAGAATAATAAATTCTTAGATTCATCTAATATGTATCTAATTATCAATTAAAATTCAATTAGAAAAGAGAATAAGAAACTCTGAACATCAAGCAGTGTAAAAACTCAATCTAATTTGTTTGATTTTAATTTTATGAATTTCGTTTTCAAGAATTAGTTCTCTGGATAACAAAAAATGAAATTAAAAGAAATTAAGAGAATAAGAGAGAGTTAAAACAAAATTTAGGAGAAAAAGAGAGAAAATAAAATAAATAGACAACTCTTATAATCGAAAAATTAATCAAATGATTTGAGTATACAATTTTAAAACACATCTAGGTTATATACATTTTAGTAGAAGATTCATATTCTATGATAGGATAAAACAGCAGTTAAAACACAATCACAGTAAATAAAAATTCTAAACCGTTATAGTATTTTCCCCTATTTTAAAAAATTTGAAAATTTAAAAACTCCCTTAACACGATATTACAACGGTTGGGATCTCAACGGCTATGATAAGGAGCTACTACGACGGTTGGGAGCTTCAACCGTTGTAGTATCTTCCTCGATTGAGTTTAAAATTTTTTTAAGAAGGAGGAGATACTATGGCGGTTGAAGATTCCAACCACCGTAGTAGCTCCTTACTACAACGGTTGAGATCTATAACCGCTGTAGTATCATTGTTTTATTAACCTAATGTTTTCACTTCTTGCATTATTTGTCTTTCCCTCTCCCTCTCGCACCGGGCCGCTAAGTCTTTCTGTTGCATTCTCTATTATTCTTACTCACGCCTATTTAGTTAGTTTCTTCGTTGTCTTCATTTACTTTCTTCATCGTTTTCGACATAGGTAGTTTGATAACATTTTTACGTTTGCAGATTTTTAAGGCTATATGCTTGATGCGTGATCTTTTCTCCACTGCGAATCCTTGGTTCGACACTCCGTACCAATTCTTTTTGCAAGAGGTTAGCATTTTGTAAAATTCACTAAAAATAGTTATAATTTTTTTTTACCCAAATTGTTTATCAGTAACTTGATTTAGTGTATATTTGATGGTAGAGTTCTTACGTTGTATAGATTTACATAGATTACGAGTTGCAAAAATTTAGGGTGAAGAAACTTAAACGACCATAACTTTTGATAGAGTTCGGATTGAGATGCTCCAAAAATGAAAGTTGCTCGAAATGACGTAACGAAGCTTGTGAACAATTTCCAAAGGAGATTCAAATCCTTGTTTTTTTTTCAAAATTTCATAGTTTACTATTTCTTTTTTATTTTTTAATATTTTTCACATTTTTTTCTATTTCACTTATCCATACTTCTCAAAAAGAAATTCTAAAAATTGTTATAGTATTTCCTTGTATGGATTAGATATTAGATATTTATCAAATATATCTTAAAATGTCTTTTTTTTACAATCTGACAAACTTTTTACAACGATTTTTTAACAACTACAATGATTTCTCATATGAACTACGACGATTATACAACCGTTATAATATGTCAAAAACTTTTTACAATAGTTAAATCTATGACAATTCTAGAAGCGACATTGTATGTCATCCAAAACCGCTATAAAATGCTATTTTTCTATTATAAGTAAAACAATCAAAAATAATATTTAAAAGAAAAAGTTATAATTAAATAAGTGACTAGAAATCAGAATAACGAAAATACAAAATTAACAATATATACATTAAATCTAATTTATTACTTTTAAAAGGAAATGAGTTAAAAACTAAAAATAAAACATATAAAAAATTCTTTCAATGTATAATAAAGATATAAATATATGTATTGCAATATAATTTTTTTTGATAAAAAAACAAACAATAAAAAGTGTATTACAATGACTTTGTCTAATATTTTAACTTAAAACATTAGTACCAGTCATAATTCTAATTAAATAAAATACACATAAAATACACATGTAAATTAATAATATATCAATGTAATTCTCAGTTTTTTATAATTAAATATAATGTGATGCAAGGTAAATGTATAAGTTTAATAGAAACAATTAATATTTAATTATTTATATTAAATCTCAATTGATAACTAAGATTCTCTTACATTACTGCAAATAGACATTAATTACATTAAATTTAAGGTTCATGCACATAAATATAAAAATTAATATAAACAAAATTATCAAATATACATATATAAAATATCAATTAAACATACATATATTTCAAAACACGATAAGTTGAAAAAGTTCCGCTGAAATAAATATAAAATCAATTCAGCATACATACATTTCTTAGGTGTTTAGATCTTATAATTTAATTAGCTTTAAAAATAAATGTATAATTTATTTTTTATAATTCACCTACAATTTAGTCCTTGTAATTTTAAATAATTAAAAGATTTACTCCTAAGGCCTACATTATAATTTAAACAATTTCTTAATTTTTAGATATTATAAGTTAGTAGAGATAGATATGTAATTCATTTTCTATAAATTTTCTACAATTTAGTCTTTATAAATTTTCTATAATTTAATCCGTATAATTTTGAACAATTTGAAGGTCTAATATAATTTAATCGTATAATTTTAAGTAGTAAAAGATTTAGACTAGAGTAATTTAATTTCTATATTTTAAATAATTTAAAAGATTTCCTTCAAGGTCTAAATAGAATTTTAAACAATTTAAAATATTCACTCATGCTGAATAGAATAGTTTAGTTCATATAATTTTAAATAGTTTTAAAATTTTAAAATTAAATAAAGTAGTCAACTTTAATTTTCTAAAAAAACAAAAAATTTAATATTAATACTCAACCATCAATATCAATTTTATGAAGACAATTAAATTTCAAAAGTAAACCATAAATTAAATTTTAACAACAAAATAAAACAGAGAATAAAGATATAAAGTATATCAATATCAATCTTTATGGTTAAAATTTCAAAAGTCAACCATAAATTAAATTTTAACAACAAAATAAAACATAGAATAAAAATATAAAGTATCACCAATGTTATAAATATAGAATAAATTAAATTAAATTTAAAATACAACCATCAATATCAATTTTATGAAGACATTTAAATTTCAAAATTCAACCATAAATTAAATTTTAACAAAAAAATAGAACATATAATAAAAATATAAAGTATCACCAATGTAATAAATATAGAATAAATTAAATTAAATTTAAAATACAACCATCAGCATCAATTTTATGACGACATTTAAATTTCAAAAGGCAACCATTAATTAAATTTTAAGAACAAAATAAAACATAGAATAAAATTATAAAGTATCACCAATGTTATTAATCTTAAAAAAACACACACAAATAGTCCCTAAAAAATACATATTTTGTTGGATCAGGTGTGCACCCTTATGGTAGCTGGATATAACCATTGCAATACTCTTAGGCACCACATTCCACTCTTTCCAGCCAAGTCTCGTCTTCAATTTCTAAATATCAAAATCAAGTGCAGTGTTTGCTTTATTACTACTGCATATTTCTTTATTTTCATTTAAAACAATAATAAATAACTTAAGAAATATAATCACTATTTTATTAATCCTTTTTTTTTTACCTTTTCAACCAACTTATTAATAATTTCAAATATTTCACAGAGAGTGTCACATTGCTACTGCTATATAAAGAGATGAAGAACCAGGAGAAAATGCATTCCAGTTTTCACTTCTGAAACATCAAATTGTTCATGTGTGTGCTAACATGGCACAATTTGAAAAATTGTTGCTAGTTTTGTTCCTTTCTGTTGTGGCATCTAGCACAGTGCTAGTAGATGCCACCTTGTCCGAAAGCATGTCCATCACTTGGGGTTATCAACATGCATCAATGCAGGGTGATAATCTCAAACTTATGTTGGATCGAACCTCAGGTGAAAACTTCATACTTGTATCCAATTTAGATTATCTCAACATACATATTTGTCTTATAGGCAAATACAAACATTTACACATGATTTATAAAGTATAATAAAATTATAAAAAATATATGATATTTGTTGAAGAAATAAAATCTTTCAATATTATCTTATAAATTAGTTTTATATAATTTTTTTTAACAGCAAAAAATGAATAAAATAAGAGGAACACTTAAGGGGTGTTCCAACTCTTGTACAACAACTCTAACCATAAGAGTGTCACAACTACCAAAACAATACGTCCATACAAACAAAACAGTCTACTAAACAGATCAGAATCAGGATCCTAGGGACACCTGAAAAAAGACAGAACCAGCAACTAGGAATATGAAAACACAGAAAGAGCATAAGCATATCAACCAAACCTCAAGAGTTGTTATGCCAATGATTGGAGACATATCACCGGAGACAGAACCTAATCCGAATAAGAAAAAGAGATTCTCTTCATTTTGTATTTAGCCCACAACCAACCCTTAAGTTGAGCAAGACTAAAGATTTCAACAGCATCCATTACCCCACCCTTGAAAACCACATTGTTTCTAAGACTCCAAACTTCCGAAGCAATGACTACTCACATCCTCTTCCAGGCTCTATTGACGCTTTGCTTTTGGCCTACTAGACAAAAACTCTGAAAATTGACTTAGGTTTAAAGTCCCTTCTATAAAATTTAAGAATAGAAATCAATATAAACAATGTGTTTATTAACTTTGGTGTTGAATTTGAATTTCAGGATCTAGAGCTGCAACAAAGAAAACATTCTTATTTGGAAATTTTGAATCACGAATCAAGTTGGTTCGTGGTAATTCTGCAGGAACAGTTACTTCCTACTACGTATGTTCAATGGTCCAAATAATGAAAAACCTGATTTTTTTTCCTGTTGAAGAAAAACATGTAACTGAATTTCAAATTATTTAGCTTCATCAAATTGCAGTGTTATGCTAATACTTCCTCGTACATGAAATTTGTGCAGCTATCCTCTACAGAAAGCCAACACGATGAGATATATTTTGAGTTTTTAGGCAACCTTCCAGGACAACCATACATTGTTCATACAAACTTATACATACATACAAGGAAATGGAAGTATGGAGCAAGAATTCCACCTCTGGTTTGACCTAACTGCTGATTTTCACAATTACTTGGAACACAATTGAAATTGTGTAAGTTAATCTATTAAAACTCTCCTAATAGTGAGTTTTATTATTTTTATTAGAAACGAACTTTAAGTTTAACTCAAACTTATAAAACCGATTTGTAAAATAAAGTTTAGATTCACTTATAAACAATTGTTCTTACTTATATATCATGTATTGACTTTATTTTTATTTCTAATTGATGTGAGATTTTCAACTATTTTATACACACATTTTTTAAAATAAAAATAAAAAACAGATAAGCAAATCCATTATTATTTACTTTATAACAAAAGAATTAGATAACCCTCTTTCACTTGTGTCATGATCTATGTTATTTATTTGCTATCTCAGGTGGTACATTGATAGCAAACCAATTAGGGTGTACCGTAATTATGAAAATGAGGGCATTGCTTTCCCAAATAAGCAAGCAATGAAGGTTTATACTAGCCTATGGAACGGAGATAATTGGGCCACAAGATGTGGATCGGTTAAGATCGATTGGAGGTTTGCACCATTCATAGCTAGATTTAATAATTTGAGAGCAAGGGCTTGCAAGTGGAATGGAGCAATCAGCATCAAACAATGCTCCTTAAACATCCCTGCAAATTGGTTGACTTCTCCCACATACAAGCAATTGAGTCATGCCCAATTGGTTCAGCTGAATTGGGTCAGAAAGAAATACATGATCTATGATTATTGCAGAGATACCAAAAGATTCAAGGGACATATGCCTCCTGAATGCTTCAAGTCACAATTCTAAAGACCAGAAAGACATGCAAGATCAAAAATGTTTTCTTTTCTTTCATTCCATTATTGCTTTTGTTTTGTTCCATTTGTGTGTTTCAATCTCTGATTCCATTCTTGTAAGCCAAATTTCATTTTGGATTTTGTACTGCAAATCAGCTTCATATTCATTCCATGCCATTGGTACTTAGTCACATACCAATATTATCTCTAATAAAGAGTAAATTAAGAATTAAGAGTACTTTTCTCTCTCTAAAAAAGATGCTCTTTTCTTCTTTTTTTATTGTCACTTTTGTAAAATTCCACATTCTTTCTTTGTCAAAATGACGACTAAAGATTATCTTTTAAGATTCCTGGCGTTAAATAGAACAAGAGTGTCCAAATCATATTTTTGAAGTTGTCGGTGATGTTAGATTTTTGGAATTCCTTTGAGTATCTCTACTCTATAGATGTAAAGGAAACTAATTTGACTGTTTTTAATATATATTGTAATTATTTTGTTTATTAAATATGAATTGGATGAATTTGAATAGATTGGAATGAATGTTTATGGATCATATGATGTACTATCAATGTTTGTGAATGATGTGGTGTGTGATCTCACGAAAAGAGATATCTGTGTTGAGATTATTAGGATGTGGATTGTTTGGGGATTCGATCTATCTAAGGATATATCCTGACTCTATGCTCGTACTTGGATTCACATAGATGAAGATTATCAGTTAGTGAAGAGTCGGAAGAGGTTCATATGACCATGTCCGAGATTTGAATATGAGCTGATCGGAACATAACATATGGATTAACCCTGTGCATACGGGAACTATACCTGAGGTTTGAAATAGGAACTGGTCAAGACGGATTGTATCCGAGATTTGAAATATGAGCCGATAGGAACAGATGGATGGTATATGACATGTGCAAACATATGAGTCTAACTCAATGCATGTGTCTTCGGGAAATTGTAGAGAGTTTAATGTCTTTGTATGTGAGATGAATTATGAAAGCTTGAATTTGTTTAGTTGAGATGAAAATCTAATTTATAAAAGTATATTTTTTTAAACTCTCTAGCTTATCTTTCTTTTTCTTTTTGTGTGGATGTTTGTTTTGTGTTTAAATATGCGATTATAGTGTATTACAACTGAGTAGAAATTAACAAGTGGTGTGACTCTTTAATTAGCTTATGGAAAAGTTTAATTTTATTTTATTTCATTTTGTAATTGTGCGAAGATATTTTTATTAATTCTTATGTGATAAGTATATTTTTTGAAATATATAATGAATATATTTATATTTATATTTAGGTCTATTATATAATTATGTGATATAGTTCCTATTATATGAAAAATATGAAATATTACACCACTAATATTATAAATATAAAATTAATTTAATTTAATTTGAACTGCAACCATCAATATCAATTTTAGGAAGACATTTAAATTTCAAAAGTCAACCATAAATTAAATTTTAACAACAAAATAAAACATAAAATAAAGATATAATGTATATCAATATCAATCTTTATCCTTAAAATTTCAAAAGTCAACCATAAATTAAATTTTAACAACAAAATAAAACATAAAATAAAAATATAACGTATATCAAATATCAATCTTTATCGTTAAAATTTCAAAAGTCAACCATAAATTAAATTTTAACGACAAAATAAAACATAGAATAAAAATATAAAGTATCACCAATGTTATAAATATAAAATAAATTTAATTTAATTTAATTTAATTTAATTTAAATTGCAACCATCAATATCAATTTTATAAAGACATTTAAATTTCAAAAGTCAACCATAAATTAAATTTTAACAACAAAATAAAACATAGAATAAAAATATAAAGCATCACCAACGTTATTAATCTTAAAAATAAAGCACAAATAGTCCCTACAAAAGAAATATTTTGTTGGATCAGTTTGACGACCTTATGGTAGCTAGATATAACCATTGCAATATTCTTAGGAACCACATTCTACTATTTTTTCGCGTTCTACTCAAGTCTCCTGACACACCCAATGTCTTAAGGTTTTGGGTTGAAGGTGGTGTCATTTCTTTGTGTTGGTTTGGCTCAGTTCTCATTCTTGTGAGACCTCCCCAGTTTTGCCCCCTCGGATTATCCAACAAGTGGTATCAGAGTCGAAGGCTCGTGGTGGTGACTGGCTCATACGAGTGCAGTTTGATCCTTGTATCGAGAGTCTTCCTGACTGAGGTTTCAGGCAAGCATGTCCCGTTAAAGTGTGTAAATAGCGGTACAAGTGAGGATAGTTTGTGATTAAGGTACTCATATTTGAAAATGCTTTCGCTCTAGAGAGAGTGAGGGGGAGTGTACCAATGTGGAAGGGACTTTCACTTGAGGGGGAAATGTGTTACGTATCCAAGTGTGAGTCTAAGTCCCACATTGAGTAGGGATGAGAAAGTTGAACAACATATAAGAAAGAAGACCCACAAACCCAATGCCTTTAAGGTTTTGGATTGAAGGTAGTGTCATTCCCTTGTGTGAGTTTGGCTTAATTCTCATTCTTGTGAGATCTCCCTATTTTGCTCCCTCGGATTACCTAACACTTTATTTTCATTTAAAACAATAATAAATAACTTAAGAAATATAATCACTATTTTATTAATATTTTTATACTTTTTCAAATATTATTATTATTATTGTTCCATTCATGATAACTGTATAAAATACTTAATCATCAAATAAACATATAAGAACATTGTCAAAAATTATATTTCAGCTAAAACTCAACATTACAATATATATATATATATATATATATATATATATATATATATATATATTCAAGTGTGAGTATAAGTCCTACAATATTAAGTAGAAATGAAAAAGTTGAAGAACATATAACAAAAAGACTCACAAATTCAATATCTTAAGGTTTTGGGTTGAAGGTATATCATTCCCTTGTATGTATTTTGACTAAGTTCTCATTGTTTGTATCTTCCGAGTGTTTTTTTTTCACAAATTCTCCCAATAAGTGATATCAGAATTTATGGTCGAATTCTCGTAATAAGTGGTATCAGAATTGATGGTTTACAGTTTGAACGAGTACAGTTTCTAACAAAGAATGTCACATTAGTACTATTATATAAAGAGATCAATAACCAGGAGAAAATGCATTCGAGTTTTCATATATGAAACATCAAACTTGGTCATGTGTATTGTTAACATGGCACAATTTGAAAAATTGTTGGTAGTTTTGTTCCTCTATGTTGTAGCATCTAGCACAGTGCTCGTAGATGCCACCTTGTCCGAAAGCATGTACATCACTTTCGGTTATCAACATGCATCAATGCAGGGTGATGATCTCAAACTTGTGTTGGATAAAACTACAGGTAAACTTTGTACTTGCATCCAATTTAGATTATCTTCACATATATATTTGTCTTAGGCCAATACAAACATTTGCATTTATGATTTATGACAACATAATGAAGTTGCAAAAAGTATATTATATTTGTTAAAAATCCCATATTGATTAAAAATAAAATCTTTCGGTATAACCTTATAAGTTAATTTTATATAATTGAATTAGGTTTAAATTTAATCTCTTAAAATCCAAGATTAGAAATCAATATAAACAATGTGTTCATATGAATTTAAAATGTTAGGTGTTGCATTTGAATTTCAGGATCTGGAGCTGCAACAAAGAAAACATTCTTATTTGGAACTTTTGAATCACGAATCAAGTTGGTTCCTGGTAATTCTGCAGGAACAGTTACTTCCTACTATGTAAGTTCAACTGTCTAAATAATGAAAAACCTGATTCTTTTTCCTATTGAAGAAAAGCATGTAGTTGAATTCCAATTCACTTAGCTTCATCAAATTGCAGTGTTACGCTAATACTTCCTCATACATGAAATTTGTGCAGCTAACCTCTACAGGAAGCCAACATGATGAGATAGATTTTGAGTTCTTAGGCAACATTTCAGGACAACCATACATTGTCCATACAAACTTATACATACAAGGAAAAGGACAAAGGGAGCAAGAATTCTACCTCTGGTTTGACCCAACTGCTGATTTTCACAATTACACCATTCACTGAACCCAATTGAAATTGTGTAAGTTAATCTATTAAAATTCTCCTAACAGTGAGTTTTCACTAGGTGAATTTTAAATTTATCTCAATTTTATAAGGACAGATTGTAAAATAAGATTTGTACCGGTTTATAAACAATTATCTTTACTTATTATATCATTAATTAGTGTTATTTTTAATCGATGTAAGATTTTCAACAGTTTTATACATAAAAACAATTAAACAAATCTATTGCTATTTACTTTTATCAGATTGATAACAAAAGAATTAGATAACTTTTTTTCACTTGTGTCATGATCTATGTTATTTATTTGCTATCTCAGGTGGTACATTGATAGCAAACCAATTAGGGTGTACCGTAATTATGAAAATGAAGGCATTGCTTTCCCAAATAAGCAAGGAATGAAGCTTTATACCAGCCTATGGAATGGAGATAATTGGGCCACAAGAGGTGGATTGGTTAAGATCGATTGGAGTTGGGCACCATTCATAGCTAGATTTAATAATTTGAGAGCAAGGGCTTGCAATTGGAATGGAGCAATCAGCATCATGCAATGCTCCTTAAACATACCTGCAAATTGGTGGACTACTCCCACATACAAGCAATTGAGTCATGCCCAATTGGTTCAGCTGAATTGGGGCAGAAAGAAATACATGATCAATGATTATTGCAGAGATACCAATAGATTCCATGGACATATGCCTCCTGAATGCTTCAAGTCACAATTCTAAACACCAGAAAGACAGCAAAATAAAAAAATTTATTTTACTCTGTTGTTTAGAATTTAAGATTTAGTATCTTCTAATAAAGAGTAAATGAACAATAGAGTATCTCTTTATCTGATTTAGGTCTTGTAATAAAGAGTAAATGAAGAATAAAGAATATCTTTTTGTCTCTTTCATTTGTTTTGTTCCATTGGTACTTATCTCTAATAAAGAGTAAATTAAGAATTGACCATTGTCTAGATGAATCTTTTATTGTTGCTAATGATTTTAGTGATACAATTATCTCAAACTTGCTAGATTATTATTACTTTTTTCTCTTAGTCCCCTTTTAGTTTCCATAATTTTGTGATGTGTAACTCTATTCTGTATAACAAATTTAATTATATAGTTTTTCAATTTTTCAAAATTAAACAATTTATCATCCAATATCTAATAAAAATGTTTACATGTATTGGTATTATTGACTTATTTTGTATACTTAAGATTTCCAATTAACAATTGGATAACATCTAATAATAAATTAAAAATATTTAAACGCTAAATATGCAATTACTTTTACAAAAAAAATTATATATACATTCTACAAGAAAATAAAGTAAATTTACGCTTGTTTTTCATCAAATGATATGTTTTATTCATTTATAAACGTGTTTCTAACACATGTTAATATATTTGAATTTGCATTAAACTAGAAAGAGTTATCCTTTAATTGTATATTATTTTTTAACCGTATAAACAATGTATACTAGCTTATGTTAGCAATTATTGTATTAATTCACCTATAATAAAGATCATGTTTATAATCATAATATAATAATATATAAGTATGATGATGTCACACCTTATAATTGTGTCAATATCTTCAAATAATCATAAACTCAGATCAGAATAACCTACCCTATAAAAACAATATGTTCAAACAAAAAAGTGTTGGTTCTACAGCAAAACATGGCACATTCACACTTCAAGACAATAAAGCAAGAGTCATCAAGGCCTAGGATTCTTCTTCCCTGGGTTGCCTTTAGTTTCAGAAATAAATTTAAAAAAAAAAGTCCAACATAATTATAAAACTTCATTTATTTAATAAAATAAAGTTATTCAAAGGAAAATTAGAAGAAGTAACAGTATCCAAAGAAAGATGCATACTCTCTGAAGAAGAATTCTTGCTATGATTTCTAGAACTGATTAACGATGTTTTTGAGAAAAAAAAATTACAAAGATGTGTTAATTTTAAGAAATAAAAAAAAGCAAGAAAAATTTACAAAGAAAAGTGTAAGCAAAATAGTCAACTTACATCTATATTAAACTAAATTCCTTGTATATATAAATTAAAATAATTATATTATACAAAAGTATAACTTCTGAATGAAAATTATGAAAAAAATTTAAGAAGATACTAAAGAGATCTTATAAGAATAAGAATTCAATATATAAAGGAATGACACTACCTTTAACTTAAAATCTTAAAACATAATTTTAAGACATTAAATTTGAATGTCTTCTTTTTTTATATATATATTGCTCAATTTTTTTATTTTTATTTGATATAAAATTTAGATTCATATTTAAATATTTAAAAATAATGATATAATTGTTTAATTATCACTTAATGGTGTTGGGTAGGTGTACACACGTAATGCTCTAACCCAAACTTTTCCATAAATTTTAATTAGTGTCTTGGAATTATTAAGGAGAAAATAAAATGAGAAGGAAATAGGATGAAGAGGTGGAAAGACAAAAATACCCCGTAGTGCATATTTGTTTGTTGTGTCCTCAGCCAGTGGTTTCGTTTGGTTTGGTTTTGGGTGTTTTGCTTTGAGACCGAAGCGTGCGTTTGTTTGTATTGTGGTTGCAGCAGCGGTTGATAGGGTTAGGGCCATGGAGCGCATCATCGGCGCCAAGTACAAGCTAGGTCGCAAGATCGGAAGCGGATCCTTCGGCGAAATCTACCTCGGTTTCTCTCCCTCTCAATTTTTCATCACGAATCTCGTTTCCTAATTACTATTGTTACAATTGTTATTGATGATGTTACTGTTATTCTGATTGCGATTCAATTCAATTACGCAGCGACGCATATTGATACCTTCGAAATCGTCGCGGTCAAGATCGTACGCTGCTTTCTACTCCTGCTCTTTCTTTAATTTAATTCCAGTTCGCTTGTTACTGGATGCGTTATTTTTCGTTCTTGAGGTTTACCGGTTTTACCGGTTTACCTTCGATTTTCTTCTTTTAATTTTTGGTTTGGTGTTGCAGGAGAACAGTAAAACGAAGCATCCGCAATTGCTTTACGAGGCGAAGCTCTACAATATTCTTCAAGGAGGAAGTATGTTTTTTCGTAATTGGTTTAAGGAATTTGACTTAATTTTTGTTGTTAGTATTGTGCATGTGTGTGAGGTGGAGGGGTTTACTGTGAGGAAGATGGTGAGGTTTGGTAGTTTTTGATTTTTTTTTTTTCTCATCCAGGTGGCATCCCGAGCATAAAATGGTGTGGCGTGGACGGAGAGGATAATGTGCTTGTTATGGATTTGCTGGGACCTAGTCTTGAGGATCTTTTTGTTTACTGTGGAAGAAAGTTCTCCCTCAAAACCGTGTTGATGTTGGCTGATCAAATGGTAAATGGCCATCTCTGTAAATTATTATTGTTGGACATATGGGTTGTTATCATGTTGTTTGCAAATTGTCCATGGGTTTTCAGTTCAAAGGACAGCAGAACCTGCTTTTATAGCCTTGTTCTGTTATTTAGTCTCTTAGAAAAACATTGTTGTTGGTGGCACTTTTGTAATTTTATTTTTTTGTGTCATGATACTAGGTGAGCGAAGTGTGCATTTGATGTTGAATTTGCTTTTCTTTTTTAATTTTGTGCAGATGACTAGAATTGAGTATGTGCATTCTAAAGGATTCCTACACAGGGATATAAAACCGGACAACTTTCTCATGGGACTTGGTCGTAAGGCAAACCAGGTGACTATCATGTTGTGGTTTCCTTCATTTGCGGTTGACTTGCACTGCTATTGCTTCGGTTATCTGTTGGCATCAACTTAAAAGTATTCACGTTGTGCTTGTCAGGTTTACATAATTGATTTTGGGCTTGCAAAACGATATAGGGACTCCACGACTAATCGCCACATTCCATACAGGTTACTAAATTTATATTATATTATTCTCTTGAATTCGTTTTCTCTCCTTTTCTTTAGGGTTTGATGTTTGAGTCATGTAATTTTGAAATTTTCTTCTTGTTTTCTGGTTGCATATCCAACTGATTTCTTAATCATTTTTCACGAATAAAACTTAATATTTTAAGAGAGGTTCTTTGTTTATTTTCTTCTCATCCCTGATAAATATGCCAGAATTAATACTAACAAATTGTGCTGAACAGGGAAAACAAAAACTTAACAGGGACTGCACGCTATGCAAGTTGCAATACTCATCTTGGGATTGGTAAGTCGGAAAAAAGTTATTTAAGCCCTTCACTGCAAATAAAATGCAAATTTTCTTTATTTCAATTTGTACTTCATTTTGTAGAGCAAAGTCGACGAGATGATTTGGAGTCACTTGGATATGTGCTTCTGTATTTTCTCAGAGGAAGGTATGGCATTCTTCTCTAGATGCTTTTCTTCCACAAACATTTATCATCTATTGAGAACAATACAATGAAATGTGTTAACATAACGTAACTTTTGTGTTTAGCCTTCCTTGGCAAAACCTAAAGGCTGCAACAAAGAAGCAAAAGTATGATAAAATATGCGAGAAGAAAGTAGCAACTCCTATTGAGGTTAGTGTTTGGACATTTAATCTGATGTGAAATGTTTGATAACGATTCTTATTCGTCTGTTAATTCCCACAGGTTTTATGCAAATCACATCCTGTGGAGTTTGCTTCATACTTTCACTATTGTCACTCTCTGACATTTGATCAGCGACCTGATTATGGATTCTTGAAGCGCCTATTTCGAGATCTATTTACTCGAGAAGGTAATTGTTTTGATGATTTTTGAATAATATTGAATCAAAGAACTTGCAGGATTATGTTTATATTCCTTTGGAATAGCATCTCTAGGTATGGAAGTTATTGATATTTTATCATTAGTAATTGAGATTCAACATGTCTTTTTAAATATATCAAAAGAAAGGAAGTGAATTTTTTAAAATAAAAAGGAAAAAAGACAATATAGACTGTCTATAACTCTGCAATCTTTATGTTTTACACACTCACTTAGCGCGATGTACTAAGCAACAGCATTCGTGTCCAAATAATTTGTATTTGTTTTCCTGTCTACATTTATGTAATTTAGTCTTATTGGTATGTGCAGGTTATGAATTTGATTATGTATTTGATTGGACTATTTTAAAGTACCAGCAGGCACAAAAGAATAGAGTCCAGCCTCGGATGTCTGTAAGTATATTTGCTTTACGTGTATAGAGGTTTGAGTGTTCCCATGCTTGAATACTATTTTTGTCATATTACAGACGGTCCCTGGAGCAAGCATCAGTCCTGCAATGCCAATGGATGTGGACAACAATCGAGGTTGGTGCATCTGAAATTACTTACATAACTTTGATATTCTGCATAAACTTGTCTTGTTCATTATTACTTATTGACAGGTATTAATGCTTATTCAGGGGATGTCTCAGCAGAACGCATTAAATCAGGCAATGTAACTGGTTCCGGTGTTAAAATTCAGTTTAAATCACCTGGGATAAAAAATTTAGGTTCTGAAAAGCCTCTTGACAAGAATGTAAGTCATCTTTGAGTAAATATTTATGAATTGTGCTATGATTGTCTTGGAACACTTAATAGACGATTCATTGGTTGCAGTTGCAGGATATTATGTTTCAATCTGAAATAGATCAGTGTTTAACACTTAACAGGCATGATTTAATTAACTAATATATTCATTTACTTGTAGATTTTTGGTGAAGCACATATACCCTCTACCTCATACTCTTTTGCTGGCACCTCAAAAAGGAACTCTTTGAAGCCTGCCTTGTCCACTGAAGCTGCCAACCCGGTAAATGGGCAAGGAAGTAATAAAATTGGCCCTTCTAGTAGCTGGATTTCATCTGTGCAACGCATATCTTCTGCCAAATGAATACCAATATGGTAATTTTATGGTTCATAATAAATGTGCTGCAGCTAGTGTTTTTGTCTGTGCCCCACTCCATATTGACTTCCTAATATGCTGTTTTCCAGGGTTGTATACATTTATGAAGCTGCAAATTCATGATATTTGCTTGCTTCAACCTTACATTTTTGGTCAAGAATTTTCAAGTGATCTATCCATGGAGACTGCAAATGTGCTGCAAGGATGATAAATTTCAAAGCTCGTCATCTTCTGAGACCATCTGTGTTGCTTTTTTTCCTAAGGTGACTGCAAACGATTGTTTGGTATAAATTACAGACTACCCAGGCTTGGCTGCTTTGCTGTAGATAGAATTCAAATGTGACACGCAGCAATCTTGTGTATCCATGTTTTTATGTAAAATTAATGCGTGAATGTAGCCCTGTTTCCCCTTTTTGTTACTTGATGAAAATTATCATTTGGCCATATGATATATAAATACATATATATCTATATATGGTGACACAGTTTCGTTTAAATTGATTGATGATATTATGAACTGTAAGTATTTTCTTTCAGGTGGTTCTGATCAGATATATTTGATTTTAGTTTTTGGCTTTTATTGGCCATTGATTTTTATGTTATTCTGCCCTGCCTATAGAATCTGTATATCATGTTTTGAAGCTTTCATTCATAAAATTTCTTTTAATGTCGGAAAACTTAAACTGTAAGAGTTTTTCTCATAAATATTTATCAACTATTTAGGTGTTCTGACTTCTTTCATCACTGTCAGATCATTTGCCTCTGATGATGGTAAGTTGCTATTTCTGTCAATGTGATCATGTTTTAAGAGAATCTAACTATCAAATCAGAGGCAGAATTATTGCAGATTGATTCCTGAAATAATGATTTCTTAACAGCCATCAAAGGTAGTTTTTGGTAGCAGTTATGTTAGCCTATAAGATTACCAGTTTCTAAGATCTGTATTTCATCATTGAGTTTTTCCTTTGTAGTCTAAATCTAGATGTTATTCAAGAAAAATCTTCCGTGACCTGTCAGTGTCAAATTTTGAATTTTATTCAATTATCCATGGTTGATAAACAAAGATTTGCTATTTTAGATTACCTCTTGTCATATTTCATATTTTTCAAAATTTTATTTATGTTGCTCAAAAAGGATTTTTTTACTTGTAGGTAGCTTGAATTTGACGGTCAGCCAGATTAACTATAGTCATTCTTGGGATGAATGAAATCTGGTTTTGTGTCAATGTAGTTCAAGGTTTGGATTGCCGTATTTTTTTAAGTTCATGATAGAACTAATTGCATGAGCAGCTTAATTATCAATCAGTTCACTCTTTCTCTTTTGCAGGATTTCTTTTTTCAACCTATATTGTCTCGAGGGTGAAATATGAGTGACAATTGGTGTTATATGGATGCCATTGTCAACGGGAACATACCTATTCGTACATTGCACTTTGGGGGAGTACCTGTGACAAGCTTGAGAATTGTTTTTGATATTGCTTATGATATGGATGTTGGTTAAGATTTTCGAAGTCTACGAGTTGATGGATGGACAAAAAATTGATTCTTGCTGGTTTATAAGTGAGCCTCTTAAATCGAAATATATGCATAGAAAGGAAGTTCATTTTCAAAGTGAGAAATATATGCATACAAACGAAGTTTAATTCCATGTGTAAGTTATTTCAGTTGAAGACATTTTTAACGTTTGTAGATATTCTCTTAGAAGCAAAGCTAGAAGTAATTGACTATTGATTGGTCTCTTCCTTTAATATTCTTTTTTTGTTAAATGAAACTTGCATTTTTATATTTAGATTATATTGACTGTTTATAATACGTTTATCTTCAGTTGAACTTCTTGACCAATCATGATCTTTACATAAATTTTTACGGTAGGTTTCTTAACGTTATCTTCCACCATGGATCGATAATTTTTTAATATTTTAATTAAATAAAAAGATGAAAAAAAATTACTGATAACTTTTTCCTCACCTTTTATGTAATTTTTAACATTAATTATTGTTATTTATGTTTATTTCAACTTTTAAAAATTAATAGTTACTTTTAAAGGAAAAAACAAAGTGCAGTTATGCAATTTCCATAATTTTACAATTTTATTTAGTTTCGAGAAAAAAAATAAAGCATTTTCTCTTGTTTTAAATTATTTAAAAGTACATGACGAATATTATAGATTAATTTAAACTATATAGAAGATTAAAATATATTATTGATTTTAAAATATATATATATATATATATATATATATATATATATATATATATATATATTATTAAAATATGATACATGTAAAGGTCAATTTTTGAC
>Ga0099824_1004289_pt1 | contig 20576 bp, 11 predicted proteins | sample SiratrowhiteBW_FD_76837 | JGI IMG/M metagenome (GOLD analysis project Ga0099824, IMG submission 76837) | Root nodule microbial communities of legume samples collected from California, USA - Siratro white BW | ecosystem: Host-associated > Plants > Roots > Nodule | place: USA: California... | reverse complement strand
TTATATAAAAATCTCTTTTTTATTTTTATATTTATATTTAAAAAAAAAAATATATATATATATATATATATATATATATATATATATATATATATATATATATATATATATATTTGAGTTTTGAAAAATAAATTCATAAGAAGAAGGAAGATTATTCAATCAAAATATCTTTTACAATAATATCATATGTTTCCAAGTAACACGATCTTCGTAAATACAAAACAACAAATATAGATATAAACAAGTAAAGTGTAAGCTACCAAATTTAAAATACAATATTAAAATATTTAAATAAATCACAAATCTAAAGCAATACATAAACACATCAAATTATTTATTATACTCAAGCTCATTCACAATTTCAATTATATGACTCTGACACATAAATAAATTTGACTTTATTTTTGAAAGACTCGTGTATTGAATAAATCTTAAAATATGTACATGTCATACAACTCCTAAGATATGCACATGTCATACAACTCCAAATTGTGGATCTACACAGCCGTCAAATTAGTGAATCAACAATATTATATGACTAGGATAGTCCCCCTAAGATTTTTCTAATCATCTATATTTCAAGCTGCAATCACCTAGTTCAGACCTCCTTCAACTCTCACTATCTAGTAATGTTCATCTATTTGATTCTTAATACTACTAGTAGAGTCGGGATATCAATCGTTATTGAACAAATCCTTACACAATGCATATCCTAATTGACCTAGACATAGGTATTTTCTTTCCTGAAAATATTATGCCCAGATCTTGACCAACTCAATAAATACTTTAACAATATCATATATCTCACTCATTCACTTTTCAATCTCAATCTCAAATATCTCAAAAATTTCTAAATCAATAGTGTTATCCAATCTAAATTATAAATCAATTTATTATATTCAATCCATAAACTACATTACAAAAGAATCAGACAATCAAAACAAAAAGAAGAAGAAAAAAATTTAGATTGAGCGAGAATATTCTAGCTTGGGCGAGAATTCTCCTCGCTTGATCGAAATTTATCTCGCTTAAGCGAAAATGATCTTGATAACACTCTAGTTTCAGTACTATTTTCGCTTGAACGAGGATATCCTTGCTTGAACGAAAATCTACTCTTGCTTGAGTGAAAATCTTCTCCCTCAAGTAAAAATCAACCCGAGATGAGGTCTAAATTTTCAGTGGAGTCACTTGAGCGAGACCCTTCTCGCTTGCGTGAAATATGCAAAAAACACAATTGTCTTTCTAGTTTTCAAACTCATTTCACTACCTCAAGCATCATCCATTATCCTCAAGGAACTTATTTTTCTATGGAACAAATATCTACACTACTTGCCAAACTTTTTCAATCAACATAAAATGCATATCTACAATATATCCATTTTCAATTATCATGACACTTTCAATTTTCACAAGCTATCATGCAATTCATTTAACAAATCCTAATAACATTGTAATTCTTACTCTTACAACTCATTCATCAGTTTCCAATCAAATTTTCATTCCCTACTCACCCAACTTCTCAATTTAGGTACCCTCAATTCACATATAACTCTAAATAAACACCTATAACATGCTAGGTTTACAACACCAGTTTCTAACATTTCTATCAAATAATCATCAATTAAAACATTCAAATTTCATTCCAACATTCAAATATTTCATACCTACACAACGAATGAATGCAATTCAACCAAGTTTACAAATCTAAAACTACCATCAGTTATCAAACTGCACTCAAAAATTAATTAAATAAATCAGTTTTAGACCTGTAAGAGACTTCAAAATAGATAACTCAAATTATATCCCTGACCCTGAATTTCAAATTTTGAAGTCTTACAACATCATAAACATACAACTATAGTAGTTAGCTTCCCTTATCTAGCTTAAGCAGAGCATTCTTTAAAAGAGCTCCCAAGCCTAAAGTTCACACAGATCTCCTAACCTGCATCACAGAGCTTTATCAACATTAGACTATACAACTACGATCATGAACTAACAAAGACCTATCTTGATGTACTATAGGTCACATACATGCTAGACTGTTAGAGTAAATAAGAACACTAAAAATATATCTCAAAGAAAATGAACAGAAAATGAACTAACTCTGTTTAAGAATCTGATCAAACACTCTTGCTCTACTCGACACCAGGAGTCTAGCGTTGACCTCCGATCGTCAGTTTGATGAAAAGTGAGGCCAAAATTCTAGAGAAAAGGTGGAGAAGAAAAAGGGAATTCTATTTTAGAGTATGTTGGTTTTTTTAAAATGAAATATGAATAATTAGTTTTCCTGTTTATATGAACTTTTTATTTTAATAATAAAACATTCAGATGTCATTTACTAATACCACTTATACTCTAGGGTTATTCCCTAAGTCTTTACATACTACTATTCTATAGCAAATTTCTAGGGTTTTACATTCTTTCCAATAATAAAAATTTTCGCCCTTGAAAATTGACCTATTAGGAAGGATAAGGTTAGGTTTTTTTATGGTTTTCCTCCATCTTCCAAGTTGAACTACAAGACCTAGCATCCCACAACACATTCACCATGTTGATGGCCTTGCCTTTAAGCTACTTAGTCTGTTAGTCTTCAATCCTGACTAGTGGAGCTTCAAAACTTAAATTCTCCTTAATTTGCATTTCATCCACTTATAAGACATGACTAGGATCTAACACCTACTTCCTCAGGTGAAACACATGGAATACATTAAGCAAGTTGGCTAACCAAGGAGGTAAACTAGTCCTGTCTTTTTAAGAATCTGATAAGCCTAAACAAGCTTAAGAGATAACTTTCTCGATCTGATAGTCCTTTTGATATCCTTGGTAGGTGTAACCCTCATAAATACATGGTCTCTAGCTGCAAACCCCAAAGGCTTGCTCTTCTGATCCACATATAACTTTTGCCTACTTTGAAAAATCCTCATTCTTTCTTGAATTTGTTTCACCTTCTTAGTAGTCTATTGAAGTAACTCTGACCCTACCAATACTTCCTCTTCATCCTGATACCAACACAAATGAGTCACACACCTTCTACCCTACAAAACTTCATATGATGTCATCCTAATGCTAGTATAATAACTGTTGTTGTATGTAAATTTCACCAAAGACAATATCTCATTCCAAACAGCTAAATGATCCCATACACATATTCTCAACAAATCTCTCAAAGATGGAATCATTCTTTCTAATTGCCTAACAATTTGAGGATGATAAGCATAGCTCATTCTCAACTTAGTTCTCAATGTCTCTTGTAAAGTCTGTCAAAATTTGAGAAGTGAATAGCCGATTTCTATTAGATACAATACTTGAAGGTACTCCATGTAGCCTCAGAATTTCTTTAATATCCAATTGATTAAATTTAGCCATAGATGTTCACAAATTCATAAGTAAGAAATGAGCGCTTTATGCCGGTTTATCCACTACACCCAAACTACACCATGACCTCTAATTGACCTTGGTAAATGAGTGACGAAGTCCATGACAATGTTATCCTAATTCCAATTAGAAATATCCAATGGCTACAACAACCCACTAGACCTGCTTGTGCTTTTTAACAAGTCAGACATGCAGCTACAATTTGAGCTATGTCTCTCTTCATACTTGACCACCAAAGGACTCATTCAGATCCTGAGACATCTTAGTTATACCTGGATATAAACTAGGATGACTTTTATGACCTTCTTCAAGAATCATTCTCTTCAGCTTAACATTCGTAGGTATACAAAGTCTATCCTTGAATCTCAACATTCCATATGCTCATAGTTCAAAGTCTTTCGCCTGCTGTATTCCCAACAACTCCACAATGTGTCTCAGACTAGAATCTTCCAATTGTTTTTCCTTGATCTTCCCAAAGAAATCATTGAGGTTAACTTGCCACAACTAATAAAATTTTCATGGAACTTCACCTCCAAGTTCAATTTCCTAAATTGCTCAATCAATTTTTGCTCTTCAATCTTCAATGCTAACATTTGAATTGATTTTCTACTCAAAGCATCCACCACCATATTAACCATTTCTAGATGATACATCCATTGGAAGTCACAACTCTTCAAAAACTTCATTCATCTCCTTTGTCACATGTTCAACTCTTTCTGAGTAAACAAATACTTTAACCTCTTGTGGTCACTGAACACATGAAACTAAAATCCATATCTATAATGTCTACAAATCTCTTAGAGTAAATACTATAACTACTAACTCCAAAATCATGAGTAGAATAGTTTCTCTCATATACCTTAAGATGTCTTGAAGCATACACTCCCATTTTTTTTATTGCATCCATACATCACTCAACCTTGATGTGAGGTGTCACAATACACTTTACAAGATTTACCTGTATCATAAATCACCAACATTGAAGCACTAGTCAACCCTTTCTTCGACTTTCTAAAACTCTACTCACATCTATCGGTCCATGAAAAAGGATTGAATGTATGTGAGTTGTCTGTATCAAATGTTTTACTATCTTTGAGAAATATTCCATGAACTTCCAATAGTAGCCAACTAAACCCTTATCTTTGTAATTGTCCTATGGCGTTCCTACTGGAACACTACTTCTTCTTTGGCTAAATTTATTGAGATTACTCCTAGATGATATGACATGCATTAAGAAGTTGACCTCTGTTAACCCAAAACTCTAACTTAGAGAGTTTGACATACCATGCTCCCCCTCCAAATCTCCAAGATTGGTCTCAGATGTTCATTATACTTTTCCTTACATTGATGTAGAATCCGAAAGTTAAAAAAAAAAAAAGTCTCTAACTGACTAACCTAGTCTGTCTATACAAAGTTGTGAGACAAAAGAGTGTGTTGCTCCATGATAAAAATATTTTCACACATTATCGGCTTCTAACCAAATATCTTAAACTAATTTACCTGCTGAAGAAACCTCAACTCCTACTAAAACAAACACATTCCCTGTTACCCGAGTTCTGCTGCCAATATTCCCCATCTGTTAAAAAGCACCCAAAGGAGCTACCCTCTTGTTAGGATAATCTTTGATAAAATGCCCTTCCTTTTTGCATGGAACACATTTAGATTTCCAAGTCTGTAGCTGAGGAAATTACGGTGGAATAACTCTTGTTCCTTGTTGTTGAAGCCTGATACCTTCATTCTCAATATGTTAAGAATCGTCTGATGATGGTATCCTCTTTTGACAACATGTCCCACTTTTTGGCATGAAAAACATCTATTCTCAGTCATGTTCCCGAGACACATTCTAGTAATATGCGGTCCACCACACTAAAAACATCTATGTGTCTTTTATTGCTACGAACTAATTGTGGTGAAGTTGTTCTTGCTTTAAGATGTTGATGTCTAACATAAGGCTTAAGTGGCTGTGGCCTGATCTTCCCACTGAACTTAAGTGGTTTATGCATCTGGAACTCGGTCAGTTCCACCTGTCCCTGAGGTTGACTAACAGAAAAAGTGGTTGCAGCTCTAGGAACATCCCATTGATGCATTGTGGCATGATTTTTGAGTCATGTCCCTATTTTGTTGTTGTATCACCTTAGCTTCTATCTCAATAGATATAGCAACTTGGTCCATCTCTAAGGAAGCCGGAGGAGAGGAAGGAAGTCTAAAAGTCATTCTAGAAGACACACAAAAAGACTCAAGAGAAATATCTATGGCCCAAGGCAACTATAAAATCTACAAAGATAAGACATGGAAAAAAGAAAGCAAAGTGTGTATGATTTCTAAAATTCATCAAAATAGACATCTCAATCTTAGAAGTTATCTCTATCAATATTATCAAAACACTCAAGAAACACTTCACATATATTCTTACTTATGACTAACATTAAATTTCATACAAAATCTAATTAATCAATCAAAATGTATTTTTCAGAGACACTCTAAACATGAAACATTAAGATGAAAATCTCTCTTGATTTAGTCATGAGTGTGCACCCTCATCACCTTATCAAGATTATTTTCTTTCTTAATAATTTCATTTTTATTCATCACAATCAACTTAACTCAAATACAATCAAATTTCATAGATAATGGTTAAACATCCAATGAGAAATATTTTACCTATTTTCTAAATTAAATTTCAATAAAATTCACATGCAGAAGAAACACATTAAACCCACTACCCTCATACCATCCTACGGACGAACTGCTCTAATATCATAAATATAATAAAATAAAACTTCTACTAAACAATTATAATTTCATAATTACACGTATGTTACCTTAATTCATACTTAATATGCTGCAAAATATATAATTATACTAATATGAAATTTAAAACATATTTACAAAACATCATCTATATGAATTTTTCAAAATAAATACTTAACAGGCAATACCGCTCAACCCAAAACATCTTCTATAACCTCTTTTGCAATACCATATACTCTTATGTAATACACGATCATCACAGATAAAAAAACAACAAACATATACACAAATATAAAAAGGGTAAGCTAATAAATTTAAAAATAATCTTAAAATATCCAAATAAATCACATATTTCAAGCAACATATATCTTATCACAAGATACATTTAAGAAGTATATCTCTGCTAGTAAGAGAAAATAACTAACTCTCGTACTAAATATCTTATTATTCAAAAGAAGAGATTATCTTATTATTCAAAAGAAGAAGAGATTGTTTTAACATTTCCCACATATCTCCTTAATATCACCTATCAAATTATATACATATCAAAACGTTAACTTAAATATTTTTTCAAAAATAAGATAGCCATTAAAGATTATGCTTAGATTATAAAAGGTATGTTCAATAATCTTACAACTCCAAAAATTTAACAAATCTTCATTTAAGCATTTAAATATTCCTAAGTGTTCATCTTAACATAAGTTTCTTGTCTCCTTAACTGCACTCATTCATCTATTTTAAGTAGTAATATACACAACATTAAAAACATATAATTGTTTCAATATTTTTTTAAGAAAAGAATCACACGATATTTATTTTAGCAATCAATTATTAAATTAAGATAATTAATTATATTATAAGTTAAATTATTCAATGAAAAAATTATAAAATGAGAAGATTATAAAGTGGTGGTAAAATATTAGATGATTAACAATAAATCAAATAATCTTTTAAAGATATTTGTGAGACCATTTAATTTTTTATATGCCACTATTCAGAAGTAAAATATACATTAGTATTTTCAATTAATCGATCAATTTAAATAAAATATATACACTTGTCAGTCGTTTGAAAATTAAAGTGATAAAAAACACAAATATCAATAAAATAAAATAAAATAATAGCAAAATGACGAATTTCAGGTTATTTAAGGTTGGCATTCTTACATTGTTTTTATTAATTAAAGTTGGTTTTGTAAATTTGAAAAGCAATATTTGATTTTTACGGTGGCGAGCGGAGTAATTAATTTGGTAGGTCAGCGAAGGAAGCTTATTATGAATCCAATGTGTCTCTCTCTTCGCATAACCTAATCAAATTAATCCCTCTCTGTCCTCTTCCCAATTTCCCCCTCACCGAGCTCAAACCAATGTTTGTGACCATCTCACGCCGGCACCCTAAAAGCACACCCTTTTTCTAGCAAAACGACTGCGCTTCGGTCGTCGTCTCCACCGAGGCATGTTATTCGCTCACTGCCTCTACTCTTCGGATATCACTCACCATCGTATTCGCATCCAATAGAGACGTTGACTTCGTGCTTCTTCCGGAAGTCGAACAAATGGACCAAGCACTTCTTGACGACATAATCAATCGCCTTCTCGAAGTTCGCGGCCGACCGGGGAAGCAGGTGCAGCTGTCGGAGTCCGAGATCCGCCAGCTCTGTGCCGCTTCCAGAGAGATTTTCTTGCAACAACCTAATTTGTTGGAGCTCGAAGCACCGATTAAGATTTGCGGTAATTTATTTCTTCTTCCCTTCCAACTCGCTATTGTCGCTATTGTCGCTTTGTGCTTTTTTTTTAACCCTTGCATCACCCTCCCGAGACCGCGCCGTTTCGTGTTTGGGCGTAGGAATAACCGTACTAGAACACGGCATCTGGCTTGGTCAACTGTGAGGGTTTTATTTTTGCGCTTTTGTTATGATCCAAGTGCTTCGGGTCTGTTTTAGTTCCTTGCCGTCTGATTTTCCGTCTGTGTGCTTGGTTGCAAATTCGTTGCATGCGTCATTATGTTTTTCTGTGATGTTGTGCTAGCTTATTGGTAATGGTAGTGTTTTATAGAAGGGATTAGTGGTGAAATGTATGGAAGATAAATTTGGTCAAAGTTGTCCTGATGTGGCCCTGGTGTTGATGATGTGTCTATTGAGATTGTAGATTAGTCCAATGTTAGTACTAATGAACTATTAATGGACATGTAGTGTTAGCTTATGTGTAGTGGAAAAAGAAATGGATATAACTTCATATATCATAATAGCAAGAGTTGCTGAGGCAAACAGTTGCCGCCTTTTGACCTGAGGTGAAATTCATTAATCATTGCACTTAAGTCTTCCTTGACCAAATGCAGTTATTGTCTTTTCTCATCCCTGTTAAAAGTTGAGGTATTGGTGGCCTATCTTCTTTTCATTCTTTTGTGTTTAAATGAAAATGATAAAATAATTTAATCCTTTTTTTATGTTCCTCTGTCAAGATCTGAGTGTGTCATCCCTACGCTAGTTCATCCCTACGCTAGTTCTTTGCTCAGTCTATTACAGGGGATAATGGTTGGTAGTTGATGCTACGAGGGTGTATTTTGCATGAAAATAAACCCAAACCTTAAATTCAGCATTCATTTGCTCAAATAGCTTACTACCTTAAAAGAGTTGTGCTGTTTTGTTTAACATAACATTGGGAACAAGGCAGTATCAACTATGCTCAAAACTATAATTTCTAACTCACACAAATGAGAATTGTGTATTATTGGTGCATAAGCCTCAAATTGAGTAGTATGAGATGGTTGATGGAGTATTTAATTGTTTGGTTCTCTCCCCTTTTGCTAGTATTTGAGAGTGAGTTCTCTAAGTGCTACTGCCTCTTGCTTTCTACCTCCTAAGTCACCATTCTTGTATAAAAGTAGCTCTGATTATAATCCCTTCCTCTATTACTCCAATGAACCCCTTGACCGAGTAGCAATTTTCTCTCAAATTCTTTGTGCTTACCCCCATCTATTTGGTTAAAGTTTCGATGGATGCTACTTCAATTCAGCCCATACCAAATCATTCGGTCCATTCAAGATATAATCTCTTTAAGATATTCAGGGTCCTACTCCTTTGAGTGGCCCTTTGTACAGTTCAAATGGCTCCCTGAATGCTCCACTGAACTGGTTTGATTGAGGCTCATCAATAACTCATTTGTTTTGGTTCGTGGATCATTGAAATCGCTCCATGAGTGTAGAACAAAAATCCCCCCACATGGGAATCTAGAGCAGAGCACAAAACTCTTGCCATTGGTACTATACCAACACCTTACTGTCCACTGTGACCATAGAGGCTTGAAGTTTTTCTGCATCAGATACCTTTAAATCGAAATATCTCTCAACCTTGCTCACCCAACCATAAGCGTCTTCACCTAAAAATAAGGGAATCTTGAGCTGACACCATGAAACCCTCAATTCGACCTTCATCACTGGTGTTACTCTCACTAGTGGTGTGGACATGATGACCTCTTCTCTTCAATTTTTGGTTGAGGCTTTGTAGCACTTCCTTAAATTACATATGACCTTTTTCCCTTTCCTCCTGAAGAGCACACCTCATTTCTTGTTTGTTTTCCTCATGAGCCTTCATGAAATTTTCATGCCAATTTATTGATTATCTTCTGGGAAATGTTCCAACAAAGAGAGAAAAACTTAAAAAGAGAGTACGAGATCACTAGGAGTTCAAGAGCCTAGTTTTTCCCAACCAATTACCCACTAATTAAATGTCCCGCCTTTCATTTTATTTTCCTAGTTATTAGTTGCATGGAGTATGAGCTATAGGCGCTGGCCCAATTTATTGGGCTTCCTCTATATGTCCACTTAATAGCAGGTCTGTGACCGACATTCTGCTCTGGAAATAATAGCAAATGGTAAATCTTTGAGATCAAGTTGTGAAATTTATCTTGGGAGTTTAAGGATAGATGCAACATTACAAACTTTTTATTAGGTTTTTAATTTATTTATTTATCAGATGTCTAACAAATAGAATCAGTTCTACGATATGGGAATGAAGCTTTTTAAGCCATGGCGTGGATAGAAGATGTGTTTCTAATTAGAATAACATAATTGATCTCTGCTGCTATATAATTCTTGTACAGATCCCTAAGGTCCTGATTTGGTCATATTAGTCTTAGTCAAGTTTATTGTTGTATCTAGGAGGTGAAGTGTTAAGCTAAATTGAATTTGTAAACTGAGTTTCTGGAACAAGTTGTTCAGATTTTGTTATATAAGGAAAACTTTCTATGATTTGTATAGTGGTATTTGCCCCAACTATTGTATTATTTTTCATCTCCTTTAAAGAAACTAGGTCAAATAATTTTAAGAAAAGGAGCTCTTAAAAAGTAGTTTTTTCAAGGGTGAAATAAGTTTTTGGTACTTCCAAAAATTTCCCGTATTAAATTTGGTCCTTTTTTCAGTGAAATTTATCATTTAATAAATATGTTAATTTGGTCCTGACAGTAACTAGTAATTTTTTTAAAGCTTTTGGAGCTTCTAAAATTTCTCGAATTGAAATTGGTACTTCCAAAAATTTTTCAGTGTTTTTGATAACCAGCATTTAATAAATTTGCTAATTTGATCCTAACAATATGAAATCATATTAGTAAGATATTTATTGGCATGTCATTATTAATTCAAAATTAAAAGAGTAACCGTCAAGACCAAATTAACCAAGGTATTAAATGTTGGATGTAAAAAATACTGAAATTTTTTGTTGGTACCAATTTTGACGAGTCAATTTTAGATGTACCAAAAACTTGTTTTACCTTTTTTTAATTAAGAGAGCTTTGGATAAATGAGCTTTTAAAGTAGCTAATTTTAGGAGTTTTTGACTTCTACATCTGCTTTACCTTTTTTTTTTTTTTATTTCAAGTCCCAAAATCCAAGAAATTTGACTTAAAATTTAAGTTTAAAAAATTATCAAATTACCAAATATCTTTAACTTTACTTTTGAAGGTATTATTTTTAAGTTAGCATTTAAGTCTTAAAAAATGGATCAAATGCCGTTTAATGTCTCCATTTTCTAGTGTGATCATAATGACACTAATGCTCTAGATCTCGTACGAACGTATTAGTTAAGCATGCTTGAATGAGAGTTGTCTTTGGATGACCTAGGAAGTCCTTGTGTTGCAGCTTAAATTGGCCAATGTTTGTGTTAGGCCCTCAGCAGTCAATGTAAAACTCAACAGTATATCAAATTTCTTAATGAGATAATAAAATGTATTCTATGAGAAGTTGTTTCAATTGTCCTTTAGTTGCAGTCTTGTTAGAATCTACTTTTAAAAAGAATGCATCATAATCCTTTCTTTTATTGTCCCAAGTTACCAGTTTCACTATCTCATAATCAAGGTGTATCTGTCTGCCTAAGATTGTCAAAATTCCTCTAGTCAAACAATTTGTTACACAATTTATTTCTTCTGTACAAGAGATCTGAATTTGTTACGTCAAACTATCTGTATATATCATCTATGCTTGGCCAGTAAAGCCAGGGTTGTTAATTTCTAAGTATAAAAAATATTAGAAACCGTTCTAAAATAGAGCTTCAACTCAAGTTCTCTACTTTTGTACTTTGTAAAGGACCACACGAAGCAAGAACACCTGCTTGATGAATCCCATCTACTAATGTGTTCCTAGACATGAATAATAGGGTAAAACCAAACTGAAAGGCTATTTTGTTTGCAGCCTTAAAACTTATTCTTAATAAGAGGGTTTATGCCTAACTCAACCTCACAAAACTAGCTTGTAAGGTGAGGATTGCATCCCACTTATATATTATGATTTGGCCTAATTTCTTGGTGATGTGAGATCTCTATTGCACTGCGCTCCCTCACACTAAGAATGAACATCTTGAGCATGAGGTTAGATATTTGTGGGTGGTCTAATAGGAGTCCGATAGCAGTGACATATAGTTCCAAAGAACTTGATTAGGATAGACTCTAAATGACTCTAATACCATCTTAGTAGTTTATGCCCAATTCAACTTCACAAAACTGATTTGTAAGGTGAAGATTGCACCTCACTTGTATATTATTATAACCTAGTTGACTTGGGATCTCCAATATTTACCTTCAAAGTAGTATAGATATCCAGTATCCATGTCAAACCAATAAATGTAGCATTAGCGATAGAGTACTTTATATTCAATTATTTATAAACTCTATAATAATAATTCTGCTTGAAGCAGTTATTTGAATCGAAAAAACTTTAACAAAGATATTCAGTATTCATGTAAAATAAATTACTTAGCATATGGTGAAGGAATAATTGATATCCATGAATCCAAATAATAATTCTGCTGGGAGCAATTATTTGAAATGATGCAATTTAACCAACGTCAGATAGGGCTCAGCAATATCAAATGTTCCTTTTTAGGCTTGAGATTGTCTGGTATACAAATTTGCAAAGATCTTTGTTTCGGTAGACATGATCAATTTATTGCTGTCCTTAGTATTGCAGTTGCCACATAGTACTTTATTATGGTTTACAGAAAAAAAAAAAAAAAAGTGTGATGATTTCTTATTTCCTTTTTTTGATCTCTCAGGTGATGTACACGGTCAGTATTCTGATCTTTTAAGGCTTTTCGAGTATGGTGGATTGCCTCCAGAGGCTAACTACTTATTTTTGGGGGACTATGTGGATCGAGGGAAGCAGAGTTTGGAAACAATATGCCTTCTCCTAGCTTATAAAATAAAATATCCTGAGAACTTTTTTCTTTTGAGGGGTAACCATGAATGTGCATCTATTAACCGTATATATGGATTTTATGACGAGTGTAAAAGAAGATTCAATGTAAGGTTATGGAAGACATTTACCGAATGCTTCAATTGCCTGCCTGTGGCAGCACTTATTGATGAAAAGATATTGTGCATGCATGGAGGCCTTTCTCCTGATTTACATAATTTGGATCAAATTAGAAATCTACAGCGGCCCACTGATGTGCCTGATACAGGTTTGCTTTGTGATCTCCTCTGGTCAGATCCAAGCAAAGAGGTTCAAGGTTGGGGAATGAATGACAGGGGAGTTTCATATACATTTGGTGCTGATAAGGTCTCTGAGTTTCTTCAGAAACATGATTTGGATCTTATTTGTCGTGCTCATCAGGTTAAACTCCCACCTTTAGTGTTCAATGTGTTATACCAAGTCTTCAGAGGGTTGAGTTTGTATCTCCATTTTAATTTTTTGACTAAAAAGTATTAGACATTTATAGCAATATTTATCTATCAGGATTATTAATTTATTACACTCGCTTTACCTCATACAAACTTGGAACTACTATTTTCCATGTAAATTTTTACACAGATTATTCATTGTGGCAAAACTTTTCCCTTTCAAATGCCATTCATTAGTTTATGAGACTTCATTTTTACATTTCTGCATTTAGATTGAAGGATAGTAACCGTCAAGCAGACGTGCTATTAAATTTAAATGGGATTGATGTCTTGAGTTTTGACCAGGTGGTGGAGGATGGGTACGAGTTCTTTGCTAACCGACAGCTTGTAACAATATTTTCGGCACCTAATTATTGTGGGGAGTTTGACAATGCTGGTGCTATGATGAGTGTTGATGAGACACTAATGTGCTCTTTCCAAATATTGAAGCCAGCTGATAAAAAAGCAAAGTTCAATAGTACTACCACCACTAAGCCGGGAAACTCCCCAGCAGGTGTAAAGGTATGATATTTTATTATCTGCTGATGCAATACGTACACGAAATCAAGTGGTATATATTTTATGGCATGTGTAGGCAATATATGTAGATGTTTGTGGAATTTTAACTTTCACATTGAAAATTGGGAATTTCGTGGAAGCAGTTTGTTTTTTATATCTCAGACTTGGTTTTGAATCTTTTGCTGAGATTCACAAATAAGATTATGGTATAATTGCCAAAATCTGCTTTACTTGTTTTCTCTTACTATTCTTGAAATAGCTGCTTGTCACGAATAGAATTTGTAGGGAAGGTGTCTTGTTTGTTGGAGCAGACCTTCACTGTGTTCTTTTTCTTTTTTCTAATAAATATTGTCCTGGTGCACGGTTCTGGTAGTTTTGTGGGATTTCATAGATTTAAACCATTCAGGTGTAATCTAAGATTGTTGAAAACTTAGAATGATCTGATTTTATATGTGATAATCATCCTACGAAATATTTTGGAGATTGAATTTACTTTAACAATGGACATATAGAGTGCAGCTTTTCAATTGAAACATCAATGTCAATCTTTTGTACTGTTTTGTTGTTCACATTCGATGCATTCTACCAATATTTTCTAAATTTCTCTTGTTTCCTTTCAGTCTTTCATGGGTACAAGAATATGAAGTTAATTTTGGTGAAATTGCTGCCGCAATCGGTCAGCTTGGTCTTGAAGATGTATTAGTTGCCAGGAATGGAAAGAGTTCCATTTGGTATCCTATGATATTTTGGAAATGTAAAAACACATCACGAACTTATGTAGACCGTTGTTTTCCTCTGGTACAAATTTGCATTTTGAGGTGGACAGCCATAATTTCCTCCGTTTTCTTTTGTACACTAATAGCCGCTATATGTCGTTCTGAGTTGTCAGGTTCTGAAGCATTGATGATACATCTACATGTGTTCTGAAAACTAATTAAAATGTTTTACAGTTGGTGTATGAATGGCAGTGAAACCGCTAAAAATGGTCTCGTTAATTTTTGGGTTGCCATTTTCACTCTGGTGGAAATCCTGTTAATGCTGGATCTCTCAAGTCATAAACCTTTTGCTTGATGAATACATCTCTGATACAGTGAAACCATATTCAGCACACTGGAATTGGTATACGGGAGCCATTGGTTTGTTACATTGTATTGCTGTAGCAACTCTAGGATTCGTGTTCTCTATGTGCGTAGAATTGGGCTTTTTATAGAGGTAGGTTGACGCCTTCTTCCTGCACCTCCATAATTTCGTGCTGTACCTCCACAGTACATGTGAAATGGTAAAAATGTCCTTCCGGTAATATCTTATATCCAGTTGTGCCCTTCAACCCTTGCCTTGGTTCTGCGGCCTCCGTCTGTTCTTGCACCTCTTTAACTCGAATTTTGGCAATCTTAGAGCACTGTCATTCTGTCGTGTCGTGCATCTCTCTCTGAACGTTTGTTTTGTTGACGGTAGCGGTGGTTGAAGGTGGTTTAGGCAGCTGCAGGGGAGCGTGAGTGTAATGATTCAATCTAAAGTCAAATTTCAAAAGAATTTATATACTGGATTGAAGAATGATATATAAAATGAGAGAGTTTAATTTAGGATACAATTATTATATACCGAATTTTACAATTCGGTATATTGTATTGGATTGCACAATCTAATATATAAAATATATACTAAATTGGACCAATTTGGATTAATTTATATACTAAATTGGGTCAATTTGGATTAATATAGGGCGAATTCTTCCTTCACCTGCGTACCTTCTTTCTACACTTCTATAAAAAAAAAGTTAATTTCTAAAATATCTCTGTACCTTCTTCCTGCACTTTCATAAAAAAAGTTAATTTCTAAAATATATCTGTGAAAATGACTAAAATAACCTAAACCTTAACCTTCGACCGCACCTTCTCCTTCACCGTCATTCGTCTGAGTGTTGAAGTAGCAAAACCGACCCTATTTTTCAATTTTGAGTATATTTGTTTTGTTTGAGGATGGTGCTTGTCTCCTACCACAAAACGGTGGACTTTACCCTTCACAATAATCCAGTTGCAACTGACTTCCTTTCTCAAGTTCCTTTGAGTCATCATCTTCCTAAATTGGGCTGCTTCATCCCACTTTCCAGCCAAAGCATTCAAGTTGAACATGATCACATAAGTAGCAGAGTCCAGTGGGTCCAGGTGAAAGATGTTTTCAACTGCAATTATCACAATCTCAAGGTTCCGATGGCTTCAACATCAATGGAAACGCAAAAAAAAGAATGAGAACCAGATGAGTGTCTTCTAATCGTCATTTGCAAAATAAAAACAACTGGATGGGATGTCATTCAGTTGTCATTTTATTTTGAAAATATAAACTAAGGTCATTTTAATCATTTTTGAAAAATATTTTAGGAATTAACTTTTTAATGAAAGTGTAGAAAGAGGATATAGAGGTAGAGTAAGAATTTGTCCTGATAGAGTGGAGCGAAATAAAAGAAAAACGATGAAGAAAACAGGACCAAGGTGGGAGGGTTAGGGTATTTTGGAAATTAACTTTTTTTTGAGGTGCAGGAAGAGGATATGAAGGTGGAGGAAGAATTTGTCCCAATATAGTGGAGCGAAACAAAAGAAAAACGGTGAAGAAAAGGGGACCAAAGTGGGAGGGTTTGAATTTGGGCCTTTCCTAAGCACCCCTCGCACTTTTTGAAGAAGGTTCATTGGTCTGATGCGACATTTTAGCTTTTGGCACCTCTTTTAATTATTTCCTACACCTTATAAGTTTTATATATAAAAGAAAAAAGAGCAAACAAAAACCTAAGCCCATTTTGTTTGGTTTAGTCTTTGCTTTAGGTTTTTGTTTGGCTTAGTCTTTGCTTTTCATTTATAGGTCTATTTATATATGGAACCCTACATTTGTTTCTTGCACCTTATTAATTTTTCATAATTCCACAATTACTCTTGCCAGAATATACCGATGGAAAGTTAGGTTTTTTTTGGATTTGTGAAAATGGAGAAAAGTGGTAGTGGGTGACGGTGGAGGAGCTACAACGATGATGACATTGAAGGCTAATAATGACGAAGGGTAAGGCGGAGCAGCGAGGCAATGCGAAGGAGCAGGGCAACGACGGAGGTGGGACGAAGGAGCAACGAAGAAGTTTAGAGCAGCCTTCCACAGAGGGGGTGGGTTTTCTCTTGAATTGCGGAAATCATTTTCCATAAGATTTTCGGAAAATATTTTCTGTAATTAATTTTTTAAAAAAAACAACTTTTAATACAGAAAACCTTTTCCGTAATACGAAAAGTCTCTTATAAAAAATGCTTTCCATAAGAGGACTTTTCTCTTATGGAAAACATTTTCGATAATTATCTTCTTCTCTTACGAAAAACGCTTTTTGTAGGCACTCATCCTTACATCCTCACATCCTTACTTACGAAAAATGGTTTTCGTAATACAATAACCTTCTACGGAATATGTTTTTCGTAACGTATTTTAGTCACCCACATTCTATTACGGATTTTATTTTTCGTAAGAGGTTATCGTTAAACGAAAAATCGAATCACACCAACTCTGCACCCCTACACCACCCTTAAACCATGTAAAATGAAAACAACTTACCTACAAATGCTGCTGGAGAAGTTTCATTACAGCACCCTTTACCGCCTTCGCTCATCGGAAAACCTACAGTCACCACCCACTCATTGAACCACTTTCCCCCTTTGTATATTCTGCTAAGAGCACTTTTGGCATTACAAATAACGGATGGAATGCATGAAGCAATTGTGAGGGTGCAGGAAGTAATTGCCTTTATTTATATATCGCTAAGAGAGAGAAAAGTTGGACATGTCTTATAAGTCCAACAGGTTTGATTTTTTTTTTTAATTTTCTTTCTTTCTTGTCCATCTTAATTTTTATTTTACACACTCTCGCATTTTTAGTTACGATTTTTGTATTATTTTTAAAATAAAATAATAATAATTGAATTATGTATCCGGTCCAATATTTTGTACTGTTTTTATAAGTACACTATTATCATCTTTTGTTTTTTTATATGCAATAATTAATTCTTTTTAACATTATAACTTCTAAATAATTTTAAATATTTGTGTGATCGCATAATTTTATTATTCTAAATATTTTTTTTAGAAATCAAATGGTTGCACGTATCATATGATAATTAATATGAAATTTTAGAAATAATATTTGAAATTATTATATTCTAAATAATTTTAGATACTTGCATGACTATGCGTGTCATTTGGCATTCAATTTTACTTTTTCAAATATTTTTTTTAGATATCAAATAGTCATACGCGTCAGGAAATATTTAATACGAAAATTTATAAATAAACATCAATTTTTTTTAAATATCAAATTTTCAAAAAATTAAAAAATACAAAATTTAAAAAGTTATTTTTTTTATTGAAAATGTATAAAATTAAAAAAATATCAACCTATCAACACAAGTATCTCTAATCTTATATCCTAAATATATAAGAGTAAGGTCAATCCTTATCGGTTCCAAGAAATAAAAAATATTTCTTTTGTTTTTTTACTTGCATTTTAGTTTTTTCTTTTAAATAAATATTCCAAAAGGCTACATTCATTTTACTTATTTAATTAAATATACCATCTTAGAACATGCATTATTATAGAGTGCTAATATTTTTCCTCAATTTTTCCATATTTTTCAATAAAATATGGTAACGACTCCTCTCTAAAATTTTTGGTGACAAGGAATAGGTAGTGCAATTGCATAAAAAAAAAAAAATAACGACATAAGGATGATCAAGTCAATAATCCCATTAACACGGGCATCTAGTGTATAGGATCAGATTTGCTTACGTTTTCTACGTGGTAAAAAGTAAAAGAAAAAAAAAAAGTTAATCCCTGTTTACCATCCTAACAATATAATAGAAAATGTGACCAAGGAAATAAGTCCTGATGATAAATAGTACTACTAACGATGTATGTTTAATAAAGTAGCCCGACTTTCATATTCTGAACCTTGATTGGATAAAGACTGTTTCTTCTTGCACCTCCAAGTATTTCTTCAGCCACCTCCAAATGTTTAAAAACTCTCTAAAATATCCCTGAATTAGTAGTATGCACACAAAAATATCTTTCAGAATCCTAAACCTCTTTATAACGTTTGCCCTCACCTTCATTGTTTAATATAATTAATTATTATAAAAGATAATTATTTATTTATAAATAAGTTTCTTAAATCTTTTGTTAAGATATAATTAGAAATATTTTTTTTGAATTAATTTATGGATGGAAATTAATAAATTAATTTATAAAATTTTTGAATTAAAAATGTTTTGAATTCATTTTTAACTTATACTCAAAGTTTCTCCTTCATCCCTCACATCTCGCCCATCTTCAATTCAGGTCCATGCTCTGCTACATCTAACATTCAATTTGTTCTATTTGTGCCTTCCACTTTGCTCTGCTGCATCTAACGTTCCTTTTGTTCTGTTTGTGCCTTCCACGTTCTGCAGTTTCTCAAGTTTTGTGCGTTGATCTACGACATTCAGAATCTGAGGTTCACTTTGTTATTAGGGTTTTTTCTTGTATTTATCTTCAATTTTCTCAAATTTAAAACTCAATTGGTTCTTCTTAGCTAACAAATCAATGATTTATTCTTTCTATTTTTGCATTTTCTCAAATCAATCAAGGAATTGCAAATTGTGAAGACTATGAGTTTTTTTTCCTGATTGCGGGTTCGTGAAGGTAAGTTTCTATGTCAATTCTGCTCCGCAATGTACTGTAATTGAGACAGGTGATTATGCAACTTTGATTCAGATTTTTTGGGATATGTAACTTCTACTGAGATCATTGATTGTGGTTATTTTACTTCTAATTGTGGTTTGTGTGTGTTTTGTTGTTCACGCATTCTTTGTTGGGTTTCCTGGTTTTGCGTGGCTTGGATTTAACTTGTGAAATGATATATCTTAAGTTGAGCTTGTATTTTTCAGTTATGTAGTTCTTTCAGAGGATTCTTTAGTTTCCTCATGTTCCCAATAGACTGAAAAATCTGGTGTTCACTTCAATTGAATTAATCAGTTCTAAACTCTTGTATGTTCAGTCAATTGGATTCACTGTTGTGGCTGGTTTCAAGTTGCTATCCTATGGTTTATTTCATTTGGCTTTGCACTAGTGATTCATCTATGCTGCGGATGGGGAATTACCATCAAGGATAAAGGTTCAAATCGTTTGCAAAGGATCTGGCTTGTGTTGCTGATGTTATTCACCTGTATTGTAACGTAATTCTCTGAACTTTGATTTAATGTCTTATTGTCTATTCTGTAGCTAATCCTGCATTTAGCCTAAACATTTTCTGTTACACTTTAAAAAAAATCATCAAATTCAAATCCCTAGAGTCAGAACTTATGAGTTAAATAAGTTTTTGATATCTTCGAAATTGACCTTATTAAAATTAGCACTTCCAAAATATCTTCAGTGTTTTTAATATCAAATGTTTGATAAATATGTTAATCTAATACTTTTTGTATGAACAGTGTTGAATAACAAATTTACTGTTAGGACCAAATTTACATATTTATTAGATGGTTACTAGAAATACTCAAAAAAATCTTGTTAGATGTATCAACTTCAACCCATCAGTTGTGATCTATTATTGTACATTTAGGCTGTTTATTTGCATTTTGAACATGTTAAAAAATGTTTTAGATACTTGCATTATTGTCTTTTAAATCAGAATGTTTGTGGTTGGTTCTACTTGGGAAATACTAAAGACTGATTCCCCACTAAGTCAATAATTGGGTCTAAATTAGTGACGTTGATTCCTTATTT
>Ga0099824_1004287_pt1 | contig 20585 bp, 13 predicted proteins | sample SiratrowhiteBW_FD_76837 | JGI IMG/M metagenome (GOLD analysis project Ga0099824, IMG submission 76837) | Root nodule microbial communities of legume samples collected from California, USA - Siratro white BW | ecosystem: Host-associated > Plants > Roots > Nodule | place: USA: California... | reverse complement strand
TATATATATACATATATATATATATATATATATACACACACTCCGGCAAAGATATCTCCACTAACCACATGTGACAAGTTATTATTAAATATTATCTGTCAGTAGTTAGTAGAGATGGAAAAAAATTGATTTGTCAGGGAAGCTACTTACAACACCTGGCTTCAGTGGACAGTCAAAGCTGACCATTGAACAATCATGGATGTCCATCCCTAGATAGTGACCTGGATAGACCAACAAAGCGTGATTAGATATATATATCTGCAGTCTCTATTGGCTATCACAATTTTATGTTTTCAAAATATGAATCTAGACAATTATTTTTCTCATTACTATACATATTGCACGCTTCGTCAAGCAGATTTGAGCACATAGCTACCTATAGAAGTTGGGTTCAGCTTATGGTAAGAACTGCTTCCAACACCTCTCAAAATCCCAAGTTCTTTGAGTCCTTTCTGCTGCATTTCAACCTACGCAACCAGATCATTTCAGATTACACTTTGTATAACTTCCGCTAGTTGAATGAACAATAATAAAACATTCAAAAGTGCAAAAAGAAAAAGCAAGATGGCAATCAACAGATAAGATGGGTCTGTGAAGAAGATACTCCGGCCACTAGCACACACTAATTACTATTAATGGTTATGAGATAATGTTCGTCATGCATATAGCAAAGCAAATATTGAAAGCCTTTTTGGTGGAGAGGGTGGTGTTAATGCAAAACTTAAAAGAAAATATTTGAACACTAACTAAGCCAACTGTCAAAAATATTTCAGATCCACTTGAAATCTTGAACCAGAATACAGCTGAATTATAGGACAGTTTCCGCAAGTCTACAACAGAAACCAGAGATAATTAAACTCCCTCTGCTCTGCCTTTAGTATCTCCCCAATTGATCATTAGAATAAAATAAGAATTAATCAAATGACAGTACTAATACGATTTACTAATGAGATTCACATAAAAAGGGACATTTGGAGAAAGCTATGCTTCAAATACCCACATAGAATAAGCCAGCAGCATCCAACTTTTGAGGCAAACCAAATTCTAGTATTTGTTTGTGCTGGAATAGAAGCTATTGCAAACCTTGTTCAATCTAAAAAGTAAAAATATGCATACGGACATCCAATATTATTACCAAATACATATGCCGATGTAAGTTGCTACCAGCAAAGACAAAATAAGTTTTCCATTAATGGACAAGGCTGGATTTTGTTTAATCTGAATAAGCAATTCCATTGTTGCTACTAGCTAAGACAAAATGTTGTTTATTGTTCACCAAAAAAGACAAAATATTTTATTTAATGCATAACATTCTACACATGTTTAAATATATCTTGAATCTAAATAAGTTCATAGTTTTCAATCTTTTGATCAATTACTTGAGAAAGTACTGCATGTTCCTAATCAGATCATTAAGAAAGTTTTAAGATTAGAATAACTAAGGATACTTTTCCCTCTAAACCTATCATGAACTGGAAAAGAGAAGAGCAACAGAGAACAAACACAGCTTCTGATAATAATGACTAAATTTTGTGTCAATCAACAACTCTCCTGAAATATTTTGTTAGGTGAAGGCTCAAAAATGGCATTATTATATCTACGACATAATCCCTCTTGTGGAAAGGAAAGAGTATCACAGCTGCACCCAAACTTGCGATGGAATTCAAATTTTATTTAGAAGCATGAGGGCAGCAAGAATTAAACTCTTGGCAACTTAGTCATAGAGGCTCTAACAACTCTCCTAAAAACTTAAGCTATTAGATGGGTTTACGAGTAATAGTGACCTTATTACATCTCTAGAATATTGAAAAGGGGATAAGAAAAAAGGGATACCGAATGGTTGTGTATATGCCGAATACTGGTGCCAGGCTTACAAAGTTCCACACATTCCTTATTTGTTTCCAGTATAAGCTCATAAAGCTCCTCCTGAAATATAGAAGAAACCATGACATTCATATGAAAATTGGCAAGAACAAACGGCAAAGCAATATGTTGATGTTGACGTTAAAAGAACAAAGCAATATGGATATCAGGAATTTCATTTTGTCTTGATTTCACAAGGCACACTTGAAGTACACACGGAAACAAGAAAATAATTTTATGATGACCATAACAAATACATTATGAGGTCCTCTGTTTGTAACAATCAATTTCTCTAAAATAAATAAACAAAATATGCAAAAATAAATAGGAAGATTATTAGGATATTTTATTTAATCAATATGGAGATCCTAAAAATAATTTTATCCTAATAAATCGTTATTTACAATAGTCTTCCTCAAGTTGGTAAATAATTATCAATCATTCTCTACTTACTTTCAAGATCCTGGAATTTGTCCTAAGGAAGCCCTTGAATGAAAACGTATACCATCTTAAACTTAAGTCCTATAGGGACATGGGTTGTAACCACATGGTCTCTATCTATATTATCTTTGATGAAGTGTCTGTCAGTTTTAATATGTTTTGTCTAGTCATGTACTAGATTATTGACAATGTTCATGGTTGACTTGTCATAATAGAGCTACATAGGAATGTCTACCTTGATCTTAAGGTCATCAAGAATTATTTTCATAGTGTCCTACACACATATCTTGAACAAGGGTTCAAAATTTAGGTTCTACACTAGAACAAGATACTCTATCATGTCTTATGGCAGCTCAACTGACGATGCAATTGTTGGCATTGTGGTCGCCGACGTGGGGCACACCGTTCTAACCCACCATTGGCCTCAGCAACAGCTGCACTGGCACGAGCAACAATGCATCCTTGTTTCGTTGTTTGCATAGCAGCAAATATAGAGATTCCGATATCAAGAGCTCTTATTCTAACTTGAACTAAGTAAGGAAACAACAAAATAATTCTATTGATAATAATCCCACCAATTACATTCTCAAGTCCTCTATCATAACTATCAATCTCTCTTAAATAAGGAAACAAAATATGTTGAAACAAGTATATTCTAAATATATTTTATTCGAATCAATATGGAAATTTTGAAGATATTTCATCATAATACTTGAGAATAATGCAAAGGAATTAGAAATTTAGAGATTGTATATCCCTCTCTTAGGATCTCATATATATAACTACTTTAGATACATCAGATACAATGTATGAGAGGGAAGAGAAGAGAATCTGAAAAGATACATCTAGGAACTAGGTGCAGCACAAAGCATACAACGATAAATTCTATTTAAGACTATTCAATCTAATACTCCTCATCAAGCTCGAGCATACAAATTGTATATGCCAAGCTTGAAACAAATATATTCAATTCAAGGTCCTCTCAAGGATTTTGTTAGTACATCTGCAAGCTCATCATTTGATCCAACAAAATCAATACAGATTTCCCTGGACAGCAACTTTCCTCAAATAAAATGACAATCAATTTCAATATGTTTAGTCCTCACAAAGAACACTGGATTGCAAGCAATTTGGATAGTAGCTTGATTATCACAATATATCTTCATTGGCTGAATCTCACAAAAATTTAATTCTTGGAGGAACTATTTTATCCATATAAGCTCACAGGTGAAGGATGTCATTGCTTAATACTCAGCTTCAGCACATGATCAAGCAACAAAATTTTGTTTCTTGCTTTTCCAAGAGATAATATTTACTCCAAGCAAAACACAATAACATGTAGTAGAATGTTTATCCATCAGAGAACCAACTCAATCAACATCACAATACCCAAAGATTTGGTTATTCTCTTTATCTTCATAATGTAGTCCTTGTCCTGAAGCCTTTTTGAGATATCTCAAAATACAAATGACAACATTTCAGTGATCAAAAAAAGGATTTTGCATGAATTGACTCATAACACCAACTGCAAAAGACAGATCTGGTCTAGCAATAGTGAGATAAATAAATTTTTCAATCAGTCTTCTATATCATTCTGGGTTAGTGAAAACTTCTCCCTGTTCTGCCATTAATTTCTAATTTGGACCCATGGAACAATCCATTGATATACAATCATCATGTCTGTCTCTTTTAGGATCTCAAGAGCAGATTTCCTTTCAGAGATTACAACTCCTTCCTTTGATTGGGCTACTTCTATGATCAAGAAATATTTTAGATTTCCAATTCTTGGTCTAAAAAGGATTGCATAGGTGTTTCTTTAACTAAGATATTTTACCTGTATTACCCCATGTAATTACTATATCATCAACATACACTATTAAGTACACATTTCCCATGCGAGGTGTGCCAATAGAAAACAAAGTGGTCTGCCTCACTACGTTTCAGGCCAAAGGATTAAACAATGTGGTTGAGCTTTCCAAACCAAGCACAAGAAGATTGCTTGAGACCATAAAGAGAGGTGCAATTTACAAACCAAACCAGACTTTCCCTAAGCAACAAACCCGAGAGGTTGCTCCATGTAGACCTCCTCTTCTAGATCGTTGTGCAGAAAAGCATTTTTAATATTTATTTGATGAAAGAGTCAATGACGAACGGTTGTCATGACAAGGAAAAGTCTGACAATAGTCATTTTGGCCATCAGAGAAAAAGTATCAATGTAGTCAAGTCTATAGATATGAGTATATTTTTTAGCCACAACTCGATCTTTAAGGTGATCAACTTCACCATTAGGTCTAAGCTTAATGGCAAACCTAACAACAGCCTATGGTCTTCTTCCCAGAAGGAAGAGGAACTAACACTCATGTCTCATCTCATGAAGTCTTCTTGTCTTAGATTGCTATTAATTGATCAACTAATTGGATATCAAATGAGAGGAAAAGTAAGAAAGAGATATAGACATAAGTTTAATGCATATGCTAAAATGAAAATAAACCCTTATTAAGCTCTCCTGCAATTAATAGATTGAATTGCTAAAAGGACATAAATCATTCTAACCTGGGCAGAAGAAAAGCTACCACAAGGTGGCCAGGTCCTAGTAAGATCACTGAGATAACCATGTAACTCACATCCAATATCCATCAGAACAAGATCTCCTTGTTTAATCTGCCAAACAAGTAAATATTAGAAACACGAAATTAAAGTTACTAGGAGATGGCATTTAGTAAATGAATTTACTCTCTGATCATTCCTAGAATAATGTATAACGCTTCCATTAGGTCCACCACCAACCACAGGATTGAATCTGATACAGAGAAAAAAAAGATAAGTTATATCATTAATTATGGATAAAAATGATGCTTAAACTTAAATTTGGTTTCTATTAATGAACTTCTTTATTTTTTATTTTTTATTTTTTTTGTGGAAGCTTCTTAAATCATCAACAACTATAGATTAAGTATTCAGACATAAAAACCTCCTCACCCCATCCGCTGGGCACCTCTAATTTTGCACTCATATTCAACCTTCGCTGCAAGTGTACCTTCAAAAGGGTATGTCTTTGAATGTAGCATTGTCAATAAAAGAGCCTGTTCAAAGACCACATGGGAAATCATTCTACATCTAGGACCTACTAATGGTATTGCCAAATGTGCATGCAACAGCCTCATTGGAAGTTTGGAATATTTAGTTACCAAATAGTCAAACCTTGCACTAGGGATGAAAGTACCTGACAAGCAATTGATGCAGATTCCTTCATCAGCTTAAGCTCTGCTGGTGACTTTATCCATCGCAGTTGATGGGTATAAACAGCTAGATCCATTACATTGTTACAGTATGCTAGTTTTTTGAAAGCTTCCAGTTCCATATATGCTGGAGTTGCAGTCTGGACATTGTGGAAGACTTTTGATGATCCCTTTATCATATCGGGAAGGATCTGAATCAGTAGTAAAAAATGTTAAATAAAAAACACCATAAAGAACAGTTGTAACAGTGTAACCCAGAAGATGAGAGTGCCCCTTTTAGAATGGAAAGATGTGATAACATTGGCTTCAAGCCTCCAGCAAGCTTACCAATGGAAATATTTTAGTTTTAAGGACAAAATAGTTTACTATATAATTTCTATGGAAGTAAAAGCTTTTGATAGCCGATACCAGCAATTCACCTCATGCAATTTTCTCATTGGATATGCCTTATCAGCCTTGAATGTATCTAATGCTGCATCAACTCCTGCTATCTGCCCTTGCCAAATAACATCCTACACACATTTTAAGTTTTTAAGACTATGTTCACTTAAGATTAGAAAATTCTTTATCACGTAACTCCATAGAAGTCACAACAAAAATCACACACGAAATGACCAAATTGACAGGATGTTAATCTAACATGAAAAACAATTGAAATAAAATAGTACATAAATTTATAGTGACAATCCGATATTTATATAACTTTTTTTATACGTAAGTAAATCATTGAATTAAATTTAAATAAACTAACAGTGTAAAAGAAATTTACATTGTCATCTAATCACATATTGTTATATAAGATAAAATAGTTGAACTTTGTAATAATTACTTTAAAAGTCATAGATTTCTAATTGGTTAACTATGTAAAAATCATTACATTGAAAATGCATGAATATTAAACACATAACCAATTTACGTCAATTAAGATAACAGAACGAGAATTTACATCATCTATACATTCGCATTGCATGCCTATTGTAAAACATGGTTCTATTTTCAAGAAGATATAATGTCAGACACACATAAGGCTTAGCTTCTGGCATGAACATGCACAAACCACAGTCGTGCCCCAAAATGGCCACACCACCAGGTTGTTGGCAGCCTGTGATATACAAGTAATCAGCATCTTGTCGAAATGTATAAGGCACGACATCTGTCATCATCTTCACCGGGGCTGCAGCAATGATTGCCAAACTCTTCTCTGGGAGAAGTTCCAACAACTTTTTTCTTCTTAGGATGTATTCCTCCGTCGATATGCCCGGTGTGAGCTCCCCATCTTTTAGTAGCTACAATGTAACATAAGATAAAAAAAAATGCTAAGTAGTCTTAACAAAAAAGCACTTTAGCTAAATGCTCTATACTTCTATAGCACATAGTGCCAAAACAAGGAAGCCCTAACACTTCAAAATAGTTGGCGTGCATGTGTCAAACACATGATAGACACTCCAAATACTTATGGTTACATTTCACAATTTTTTCTACTTCTGTTATTGAACTTTTAATAAACACAAACGGAAATACAATAAACCTCCGGATGAGATGCAGCAGTTGGTTGTCCAACATCAAACACAACCCCGCCAGTGCAATAGGAACGAAAACCTACAACCTGCGAGCGAAACTTGCAAATGACAAGTAGTCAGAGTAACCCAGACGAATTATTTGAATAATCCCTAGATTTACCCACACAAATAAGAATAAAGAAAATAGAAATGAGATAATCAATTACACATAGCTTCCGGTGAGAGGAACCGGTTTAAAGGTCAAGCATATGGCTAGTTAAAATATTTGCACAGCGAGAAGATTGAATTGACCAACCGAAAAGCAAGAGTTATAAGCAGTTAATAAAATGGGTAAGAGAATTTGAAGGAACAAATGCAAAATTCCTACGTTCGAAACCACAGCAGCATCATAAAATCATTGATAACATACTAAGCAGACAAGCAGTTTGAGTTGCTACGAATATGAAGTACGAGGTGGCAAAAAACAATGAAAGAAGACATACTTGTCTGTCTGAAATTATGCTGGTAAGTTTTCTCACGACGCGCTGCATCTTCTTTGTGTTCAACAATACACTAGAGTGTAGAGGTTTAAAGGGTTTAAGAGCGAGTTAATCCTCACAAGTTTGTGCAGTCACTTCACTCCATTTGTGTCTGCTCGCAGTCGTTTTATTCTTGTTATGATTATTATTGCCAATTTATTTTCCCTCTATAAATTATTTTTGCCGTAAAACGTTGGAATGCCCTCTCTCTTTCGAATAACTTTTATAATGCAAAAAAATATGCTTGGAAATATTAAAATATAAATATTTATTTGATACAGAAACAATAATAATAAACGATTTAGTATTACTAAGTTTATTGTTATTTAAAATCTTGATTATAGTTTCTTCGAAGAAAATAATAGGTGAACAAAAATATTATAAAAAAATAGTTTCAATGATTTGTCAGCTGAACACATTAAATGGCTGAATTCGAATTACAGAATTAAAGCTTCAATTTTAATTGAAACAAGACTCGGTGCACCTGCAATATTGTAATTCGAATTACATTCCCTAGCAATCAACCCCGCCGCTGAGGAATTCATTCACAACTCTCACTAGCACGCAGAAACCTACCAATCATTTTGGTAGGCTACCAAAATGTAAATACTAAATACTTAAAATGAAATATAACTTTTAAGATAACTTCTAAGATAATTATTGAAAAAATCAACACAGAACATTCTGCTCCTATCAACGGTGAAGAACCATTCCTATTAGTCACATATTTTCGAGACGACCTAAGTGAACAATCACGAAATATAAAGACGCGTTCATTTTTGCTAGTTTCATTGAGGCAATCGCATAATAATAGAGCATAGTACAAATTTTTGTGGCGGTACATAGAAAGACAAGACATCAAGCAACGACGTAAATTTGAATGGTATCAAAAACTTGAGATCATTTTTGTTTGATCTCCTACAGAAAGCGACTAAGGAAATCCTTGATCTCATCAATGTAAGGGGACCGGGTAGGAATTATATGACCACTGTCATGCTCAACGATCGCAGAACAATCACTATCATATAGAGAAGCAAGTTCCTTGCTTGTTTGGTTAGCTATCTGTCTGTCTTTACCATGTTCATTGCCAAAAATATGAAGAGAAGGGCATTTGATTGGGCCACACTCCATCGCTTTCATCCGGAGAGCAAAGCCAGAGCACAAGACTACAAATTTGAAGTCCATTTCGCCTTTCAGCTCTTCTTGTAGTGCAGAGATTAAGGCAGCCATTGCTGCTCCCTGTGAAAATCCCAAGATTCCATCAAATGGGCCTTCCTGGGAAAAGACATTCTTCAAGTGTGATAGTGAAATATCATATCCAGCAGTTTGCTGCTGGTATTGAAGTGGATCAAATGGGCCATCGGCTACCTTCCAGTCAACACCACTGCTTCCATCAAAGTTGGGTGTCACAAACCATGCAAACTTCTTCTTGCAATTCTCCAATGGTGGTGGAGGACAAGATGGCAATGACGATGATGCACAATTTACATTGGGCTCAAACATGGGGGATTGGTAAATGAATGGCAATTCGTGGGGAGCATCAATAAAAACAAATTCAGCGATTTTCTTTAGTTTCTTCGCTAGTGATGCTGTTCTGCCTTTGAAACTGGAAGCATTCTGCCGAAACCCATGCAAGCACAAGATTCTCAGTTTTCTTGAGGTCCTTGGATCTGAATATTAATCATTAGGATGTTAGGAATTGCACACTTAGAGTAAATTATAGAGAGCATTTAAATTACCTGAGCTTCAAATTTTAAAAAACTTGAATTTTTCAGTAGTCATTACAGTGTGACAATTGTAAATTAAACACCAGTTAACTTCAAAATTTTACAAAACGCATGTAAACGTAAGGTTTGGTCGAGCAATATGGAACACAGACCTTACCATCACCCCTGGGCACTCGAGGCAAGCATATAGTATCTGAAGAAAAATTGTGGAACTCGGCAGCTGACAATGATGTTTTTGATTCACCATTTTCAATTAACTGTGTTGACTTGACGGCCTTGCCCTGTTTCTGACATAGCTCACAAACATACTCGGTGGATTCATTCTGGTGGAACACAATGATATCAGAAGCAAGATATAAAAATAAAGAAGAACCCAGAAATCAAATAGAAAAAATATTAGACTCAAGAAATTAAAGATGGTGGAGGAGGAATAAATTTCTGGAGTACCAATTAAGAATTGTAATTAATCCAAGATATGGGACACGCAGCATAAGGACATATGTTATTCAAGTGCAAGCATGCTTGAAGCCCAATTTTGAGGCCCGAATATGACCACAGCAATAGCTGGTCTGGGGCAATACAAAATCAATTCAAACTTGAGCCTAATTTGGGAATTATCCAACCTTATGTTAAACTCTTGATCAACATCAAGTCACATTATTTGTATTACCCAGAACCAGTTACAAGTAAACCAGCCCAAAAGCAACACTAAAGTTAAGCTCAGTTAGTAAACAAAAATAATCAGAACCAATATCTGATTTAGAATTTCATGGACACTTCACAAACTAGCATATATAACAGTTTTAAACTAAGTTCACCAAAAACGGGAAACATCTGCATGATTGAGACTGCTAGATCCAGTATATGATATCAGGAGATATTAATTACTTCCTTTTCTTTTCTTTTATTTTTTCTACTTCCTAACTCCTTAAAGATGGTAAAATTCACAAAAATGCAAACAAAAAATTGTAGGCATAAATAATACAAAATTATCATATCATACCTCGCAACTACGGCAAACCAAAACAAGCATTCTGCAATAAGTACACCGGCAGCGAGAAGTGTAATCATCAAATGAACATTGACATATAAGGCAGGTACCAATAACATTAGCATCTGAACTTCCAACAGATATCCTACAGTCAGAATGAATAAAATAAGATTCGTTTCATCCACTGTTGCAATCTACCCTATGATTTTGACCAGATTTCAATATTACCTCCATTTACTTGACACTTGTTGTCTTTCAATAAATAAATATATACAATAAATGAAACCACCAAAGCATTGGAAGCCACAAATGTTATCAGCAGAAGACAAGAAAAAGTGAACCACCCCCACCCCAAAAGTTAAGAGGCAAAGATATTAAATTGGAATTATCAGCATGTGCAGCTAGCTATGTGAACAAATACGCCTGAGCAGTGAACGCATTAAACCATGATAGTCTGTCCAGGCTTTTTAAACTGAGATTTAAGAGCATAGGCAGTAATTTGGAAACACTATACATGTGATTATGAAAGTAATATTGCTCATAGTAAAGCTTGCTCTCCATTCCATACACAATAGTGCAAATAGCACTTCTAGAAAAACAAATTAATAGATTAAGTCATTACATCAAATTTAAATATGCACAGATTAAATACTCTGGAAATTGAGAGGAATGAAGATAGGGGGGATAACGGTAACCTGATAAAAATAAGGAGGGTAGAATTGAGAGAGTGAGAGGAAGAGAGAAAGAAAACAAAAGCTTTAAAATCAAATTTGGATGAAAAGCTTACAGGTGATGGTAAAACTTTAAAATCATGTAAAAAAATGAGAAATGAAGGGGCACAATCACCAAGTAACTCCTAGTTTAAACATGGGAAAATTAAAATCAAGGAATAGCATAAAAACATTATTTGTAGAGAAGGACCCAGTTCACAGATAAAATCAAACATTTGAACTTTGTAAGGTTAGCCGGAGTTTCCAATACCATACTCACATGTATTGGATAAGTATTCAACCCTTTTAAAAAGAATTGTCAAAGTACAATCAAGTTACATGGGACATACAATCATGTATACTTGATGAACAAAAAAATAGAAAACCGTGCTGTTTAGTGATGATTTCAAGAAATGAACAATATCGATGGTACTACTCCTATTTGTAAAAAATAGGAAGTAATTTATGATGACAATGAATTATAATTTTTTTTCTTTCTTTTTTAGTAATGTCCAAGAAATATGTTCTTATTTAGATCAGCATAATTATAATAACGATATAATACGAGAATAAATAAAAACATTTCTAATAATACATATATAATCCAGATATTATTAATTATATAAGATCAACCCCTTATTTCTATAATTATAACAATAACACACACACACATTCATACATATATATATTACATGTATTAAATCCTTTTGTAGTATGAGATACATACACATATCCTACATATGTTACATAGAGGTTAACTATACCTTCGATCCAAAAACAAAGAGAAATGGTTATAGTGTCATGAAGCTTAAATTATTCCATTTGCAGTTCTTTGACCCTTATCATTCCAAAAACAAAATATCTACCACTATAACTCTTGTTACCAAAATACAAACACTGACAACCAAAGAATTTAACATAACATCAATATTCTAATCACTACAAGATACGGCCAAATTCATGATTTGAGAATTAAAAGGGGCATACCGGTGGTCAAACACAAAATTCTTTCCTTTGAAAAACCCACCATCTGGGAATTGCTCCAAATACCGTTGTATGCCACCAAATAACTGTAATTAATACAAAATTATGAGAAATACTGCTAATCAGCTTTAAGGCTATTCTTGATCATGTTTTATTGCAAATTTTTATAAAAGGGTACACCTCAACCACAATATTTCAACACCCCACAGTAGGTATTCCATCACACACTAATACCAAGGACCTTATGACTTCATAGGCTCTTTTATAAGGTGCTTAGCTGTGGCAATATGAACACCTTGTGAACATAATACATTTCCATTGCATAACGATCAATTTTGTTTTCAAAAGGGGTGGTAGAGAAAAGAAAAATCAGGCTATACCTGAAACACATTCTCAAACCCAGCACCTTTAGACTTAATATATGCTGATGCCATCTCACACCGAATTCCACCAGTACAATACCTGCAATCAATCAGTGAAACCATAGGATAAGTAATTACAAGTTACTAAAGCACAAAATGATTGCAACATGGAAAACACTACCCCCAAATCACTGATCAGATAGGAAGCACCAACAAATCTGTAGAATAGTGCCTATGACACTTTTTTTATATCTTTTAAGCTCAAAAACCTAGACATGGCTTCAAGTAAAGAAAGTGAACCAATATCTATTCTTGGGTAAGCACTTATTAGACACTACTATCATAAAAAAAAGGTAAAAAAGAAATTAAAAAGAAACGAATTATATTACAAATAATGCAGAACTCATTTTTTTAGGCTTGTGTCCATAATACTTAACTAGTTATTTAAACTACTAAGATATATGTTTCTTATTTAGGAATTCTATTGTGAGAGCTGTTATTATAGGAAAACTATAGCAATTTTTTTTTATAAAGTATAAATTATAAAATCTTAATTTTCAATAAAGACTTTTGTCATGTTGATTTATATGAGCAATATCACCGTGTCTTACATTTTGGACATTAGTCTGTCCTTGCGTCATAATCTATCATATCATACTTCATAATTAGAACCACCCTCAAAATGTCATAAAAGAAAACTTACATGAGGATATTTTTTCCTTTCAACCGGTCATCATTATCATCTATCCATGAGGACAAATCACTATACTGCCTAACTTGTGGATCCAAAGTCTCAACATTTGGCACGTCAAACTTCCCAATTCTTGTTTCATACAGATTCCTTGCATCAAGTAAAACAACGCCGTTTTCTGGACTCTTGTTGTCTACAAAACAATAGGATTACACAAATGATGATAGAAGATTCAAGTTCCAATACCAGTTCCTCAAACATAACCGAATGAAGAAGATAGAGCCAATAAAAGCGAGGAATAAACAAGTTAACAGGGTAACACTAAACTAAGAAACAGGAAAAAAAAAAAAAAAAAAAACAAAAAAAAAAAGGTAGAATGAAGATATAGAAAATTAAGGGGGGGGGGAAGGGAAGAAAGAAAACAAAGAAAAAAGAAAAAAAAAAAAAAAAAACTCCATAAATGAATGGTATGATGAAGTTATAGAAACTTACTGGCGTTGTGAAGGGAAGAATGGAAGTCAAGTGCAGATAGATGCTTTCCAGCATTGGAGATATCGGGCGTTTGTAACAGAGGATGAGAACTAAGAGTAACAAGTTCATCCACAATCCGAATAGAGAGAGAAGTGAAACCACTCTCCTGGGCAACTTTGTCGTTTAGTGGGTGATGACACGTGGCGAGCTTGAAATCAGTGTTGTGAAACAAGGAGTTGTAGGCTTTGAGGGCTTCGATGTGGGACTCAAGAGAGGATAGGTTGCCACCAACCTGTGCAAAGAGAAATGCGTAGTGATACGAATTGAAAGAGGAATGAAAAAAAAAGGAATAGTATAAATGGTTACTAACAGTGACATTGACGCCATGGGAAGAAAGGCGAACACGACCTAGTAGGTTGAGGGAGGAGCAGTTGGAGCGATAGAAGGTGAGGAGGTGGTTGAGGTCTGGAATTTCAGCGTAATTGTAGTAAAGGAGCACTCCGTACTGCTCTCTGTCTTTCTCTTCGGACATGGTAGGGTTTAGGGTTTATGCTCGCCGGTTCTGTCACAGCGGGTGCAGGGTTGCGCGTTCAACGGCGCACTTGGCTCCCTCCGTTTGCCCCCAAGATCCTTTTGCTTCTTTTTATTTTTTGTTTTTTGTTTTTTAATTATTATTTTTCTTAATTGTGCTTTTATTATTGGGCATTTTAATTTTCAGTTGTTAACTTCACAGCAAGTTTTTTTAATGATAATAATATATGATTGATGCTCTAGAAAATTTAATAGTATAATTTCGATATTCTCATTACTCTTCCATTAAATATTTATCATGTTTTTTTCTGTCATAACATTTAATTATGACATGATAATTGTATTTTTATTCCGATATTCATCAAAATATAACTACTTTGACACAAGTTGTGAAAATATATCTTAAATAATATATAATTTGTTTAATCTTTAAAAAAAATTATTATTTAATATTTTTTATCATTTTTAATTAAATAATTTCGTCCTTTAATAAATAAAAATAATTTATTTATTTGTTTAATAAAATAAATAACTATAATGACAAGATGGTTAAAAATATTGAAGAGAGTTAGACAATCAAGATAATACAAAAACATTTCAATAAATAATAAAGAAGAAATGCAAGAAAGTTTGTAAGAAAGTTTGAAAAGTTAAGAAACATAAAGAAGTTTAATCTTATGTTAAAGGTTTATTAACACACCATCCTAACCAAACATGTGGTCTCATTCTTAACATTTAATCTTATGCTAAAAGTTTATTAACACACAATCCTAACTAAATATGTGGTCTCTTTCTTGTTAAAAATATTAGAAGATTGAGTATTTAATTGGACAAAGACATAATAAAGCATGGAAGTTGAAAGATAAAGACTTAAACTTTGTTTTAAGGGTGTGAGTGAGTATGATTGAAGGTGAATGTGAACTTAAGCACAACATAGAAGATAATCATTGACATAGTTAAAACATACTTAAAACAAAGTAATAAAATTGAGCAAAAAAGTTTTTGAGATAAATCATTTAAAAATTCATTCTATTTTGGCGAAATCGACTTATTCGCGCTATGCAGATAACTGTGTTAACTACTTTTGTGAGAAAACAGTATGGGTATTTTATGTTTTAAATACCTAGGCTTTTGAAAGAGAATTACAAAGAATATAGAGAACAAAAATACGAACAAGATTGACAATAATTTTATGAAAAACAAAGTTGTTTGGTTTTCAAAGTTTAAAGAAGTGTTCTTGAAGAATCAAAAGTCTTGAATTTGTAGTATGCCATTGGTGTTCTTTGAGGCCTTGCATTGAATCTTCTTCACTGAAAATGAGGGGAGTTCTTCAACTCAATTATTGAAATTGTGTGATTCAAGTGTTGTGTAATGGTAATCTTTTACTCAAATTGTGTATTGGTGATGCTATAGGGTTTATCATTGGTTTATTATGAATATTTGGGGCTACAGGGTGTTAACGTAGGTATTCGGAGGTGATTTGTGATCTTGCAGGATGCAAGAATTGTTATTGATTGTAATTGTGTACAATTGAGTGTTGATAGTGAATTTTTTCTTGCTAGGGTTGCAAGAAATATTGGATGCAACCCTTGAGGAAAGGTGAATCAGTATAATTGACTTGTGTATTTCTCTTTACCTTTCTTTTTGCATTTTACTCGTTTATGCGCTATTCATTCATTCAATCTGCACATCTGTATTCGCAAATTGGTGTTTTTGTGATTATGCATTTGATTTGTGTTGTTGTTTTAAATCTTTGAGGGTCTATGTTTCTGTGTTTAATTCATTGTGTGCTTATTGTTTCATCAAAGTGATCTTATAAAGTTTTCTTTTAACTGGAAACATGTTATGATCAAAGCTTTTATTTCAATTCTGGTCGTACAGTTTTTATAAAACTTATCAAAACCATATCTCTTATTTTTGTTGATTCATAGATCTCTTATTATGCCCTTACATAGCATTTCTATTTTTGAATCATTGAACGAAACCTTTGCCAAATTTACATGTGATTCCTTCTGTTTATTATCCCTGTAAATTTTTTAACTCTGACCTGTTTGTTTTAAAAACTGGTATGATCATTATTCTGCTCTGAGAACTTTTATGTATAATTGTAAAGTGTTTTTTGGTTGGCATATATAGAGATTATCTTTTCTTTGATCTTGCAATTGAACTTGATTTCTATGCATATTTGATTCTAGTTTCTTTTTTATTTCAATTGTTTGTTGTTATCAAATTGTACATTTTATAAAACCTTGAATAACTTAATTGCTAAAATGTTCACTGCCTTCTATGTGAGTGATTTGGATTGTTATTTGCATTGTCTTGATTACTTATAAGTCATTATTTTCCCTTATTTACTTGTCTTTTTGTACTTATTTTAATTAGTGATTTGTGCTTAACTGTCAATTATTTTCTCAATTTTACTTTGGGCTTCAACTATCTTTGAATTTTCTGAACTAATTTTATTATTATTTTCAGGGCAACTTTGGAATTTTTTGGGCTTGAAAATTAATTCTAGTACTGAAGAGGAGTTGTCACATTATCAATTTTTATTTTCAATTTTTATTTTTAGTTTTTATTTATTCGACCAAAATTGAAAGATTTTGGCCCATTAGATTTAGTGTTCAGGACTGACCTCGGTTTAGCTACCTATTAAAGGAGGTGAAGTCAAACCAGTTATAAACTCTCTGACTCTCGACTCTTTGGGGATTCAGTTCATTCTCTCTCTGAAAAAATTGGTTTTGTATTTATTTTCTTATTTTCTCTACAATTACATTTTGTTTTTATTTCAATTCAATTTCATTCCTTTTTAATTTCGTTTCTTTTAATTTTGTTCCTTTTTAATTTTGTTTTGTGTTTAATCTTCGTTCTTTATTCGAATTTAATGGAAGACTAATTTATAAGGCTATCATTTGGATTCAGATTGCAAATAAGCTTTGAGGTTGTTGTTGTATTATTTTTGCTCTTTGTGTCTCTTAACTCTTCTTCATCAAACTATTTTTGTGCTTAATGCTTTTACTGATTCAGGCTTAATGTTTCAGTTAATATTAATTTGGTGTCTTTGTTCATGCTTAATGGATTGTTCATGCTTAATGGACTGAGTCACTGGTTGTTGGAATGAAATGAATGATGTATGTGACTTAATTTGTATAAGAAAAACTTGTGTTAATTATCACTTAGTTAATTAATTCGGGTCAAAATTAGGGGTTTTAATAAGTTGAGCATGAATTTTCGTATCCTGTGATAAGGGAATTGCAATATAATCAAGAGGGTGATTTAAATTTTGATTAAGAAAATCCAATTCAGTTATTGTTTTATTTTTATTAAGTCTAGTTATTTTATAACAACTCCTCTTTTCCTTTTTCTCTTTGTGTGTTTAATTCTTTGACAAGAATAGATCCTTTGGAGACGATCTAGGAATAACTTTCTAATATTACATTTAACTGCAATTATTTGACTGGATATGACTTCGATCAAATACTAAGAATATTGTATTGAGTTTCATAGTAACTGAATTGAGATATGGTTCAATTATGTAATTAAGTTTTGTTTTTGTATTGCACGTTCAAGGTCTCTTTATATTGATAAATTGATTTTCTCTATTCTATAAGATTTATTAGTGTATGAATTAATTGATTCTCTATGTTAGACCTTGTATCATTAATTTTGAAGATTCTTGAAAACTCTTATTTTGTACAAAACGTTGCTTTCTAAAATAATTTTTTTTTATAAAATTTAATTCAACCCTCTTAAAATTTACGGAAAATTCTTATTAAAGAGAGTTTCTTTTTACATACAGTGCAAAAAGTATATACTAGGCCGAATGGTTGACAAACTTTAATAATATCTTATATTTTAATTATTATGGGTATTTCTTATTTGTTAATATTATTTTAAGATATATTTTTATTATATATTTTACTTTTATTGAGATGATTTTTTTTAAGTTGACTTGATCTGACTCTTATATTGATGTGACATTTTTTTAAAATTATTTTAAATTCTTTTTCTGAAAATGTTGAAGCTAGTGCTATTATTATTCTTCATTTTTTCTCTAAAAATAGTGTTTTTTTTATTGAGTTGTTGAGGTTGTAACTCTTTTGACAAGTTGTTGTGCTTTAATCATTATTTGATATTTTTTTTATTGATTAGATTTCTATTAATCTTCTTCTATCATTTTATCTTAATCTTGCGAGCTAATATTTTGATTTCCACCCCTTCATAAGGATGGATATCCAAGTTATAGATTGAAAGGCTTTGTTATGGATCTGAAGGCTGGAAAAGATATAAATTTCTATTATGCTACGAATGTTGATTTTTGTCTAAAATAAACATGTACAATTTCTTTTGGAAATATTGAGGATAATAATCCAAAATCATTAAAATCACTTTATAAATCATATGGAAAACTTAATGCTTATCATATAGTATATTGGTTCATGCATCTATACAATCATAATAAGAAAATCTTAATGGAATAAAAGTTCTTGAAAAGAATTTGGTGTCATGGAGAGGTTAGTTCTACTCGTAAGGGGTTATTTCTTTTAATATTTTATTTTTTAAATATTGAATATTTCTATAAATATTTTTATTGCTGCAAGAGAATCTGTAATTACAATCAGATTTATATTTGTTAATAAAATATTCTTATCAACAAATTTTAACGATGAAAAAATTGCAGTCAGTTTACCGGTAAAAAAATTAATTGTTAAATTATTCGTTAATAAATCTCTCAAAAAAATTTATAAATAATTATTACGAATATAATTTTTCCTATTATTATTATTATTATTTATTACTTTTATTATTATTAATTATTTATTATTTTTATTAATAATTTTATTTTTAACAATATGTCGCACGAAAGACTCGAATACAAGTCCTATAATAAATTGACAAAATTAATTTTTATTTACTAAAATTATAATGAATAGATTTTTCTCATCACGTAAACTTTAATTGATTTTACAATACTTTTTCACTAAAAAATATTGTCATTATAATTCATGTATTATACAAAAAATATTTAATATCTCTTTAACATATGATCTGTTTGCTTTATAAAAAAATCACTTTAATAATCTATATAAACATTAAACACAGATATGTTATGATCAATACGGAGATAAACTTTTAATTTAATTTAACCAAGCTTTTTAAAAGTAGCTACAAACTATTATTCCACCAAAAGCGAGCGGCGGGGTTGAAACAGTCATTTACAAACAAAACAAACTTGTTTAAATTCAAATTCTCCCGCTTCAAGAAAGAAAATCAGTAGACTCTCCAATTATTTTGTCTTATTAGGTGTTAATTTTGAATTGGTGGGAACTTGTCTGTTACAATGTAACATCTTGCATGTACCCGCAATTTATGCCGGAACCCATACCCTCCTAGGTCCTACCCTACACATCAAAAATTACTTACCTAAACCATTTTCAAAATGAGCTGTATAATTTACATCTGCATTTCTCAATTTCACTGTCAAAATTTATCATACTTTTTACCATTAATTATTACTGTTTACTGTGATTAATATTTGGAATATATAAATACCCACTCTAGTTCCAAAACCCTCTCTGACAAGGTGAGACGGGTTCAACATTTCGTCGGACAATGTGGGAGCTCTCAACGGTGTGGTCGTGGCCAGGAACATTGGCATCGTACATAACTCCTCGGTGGTCTCCGGTTAGGTTGCTGAGGTGGTCGGGGATGATGACCGTGTCAATTGTGGACGAGGTGGTGTGGAGAGTGGTGACGGCGTTCGAGTCCGTCGCTCTGGTTTCAATGCTCTGCTTCTTTTTCTTATTCTGTGGCTGCACCATTTGATCTCAACTCTCACCTCTTAGGTCGCAAACTTCCTTTCCTATTTTAATTTTTGCCATCGCTTTAAATTTTATGCATTTTAAAATTTTTTGTAGTGGAAAAATTGGTCTATGGTATTGGAAAAGTAGAAATGCAGTGACTGAACTAGGTTGAAATTTTGGCTGCTGTTGTTGTTGTGTACTGTTCTGAGAGTTGTAGAGCCATGTGTATAAGAAAGTAAAGGAAAGAAGTAGTGGTTTTTAGAATGTGCTGATCCTCTGAATCTTGTCTCTGTTCCCTTCATTTTTGTTTTTGTTTTTGGATTGACGGAGGAAATGATGTTGTGTTTTGGACCAAGACGCGTATAGTTTGACAACTCATAGTTCAGAGAAAAATCCTTTTCTAATAAATAATAAAACAGTGAAAGTATATGTACTTTAAAGTTCATTTAATATTTTTGAATAGGAAAAAGGTGAACATAATTTGGCCAGACTTTTTAATTGCGTTTTTTCTACGTTGCAAAGAAATGTGTACAGTGAATGTAAAAAAGTATTTTTTTTTTCTTTTAAAAATTATAATTTTCTCTACCGTATACATTCACTTTTCTCCATAGGAAATTGAAAAATATTTTACTCGCCTTACTAGAGTAAATATATATATATATATATATATATATATATATATATATATATATATATATATATATATATATATATATATATATATTTATTTTTTTTT